>Ga0224723_1000807_pt1 | contig 20589 bp, 18 predicted proteins | sample Balambano_FR2_Me_FD_161647 | JGI IMG/M metagenome (GOLD analysis project Ga0224723, IMG submission 161647) | Freshwater sediment microbial communities from Lake Towuti, South Sulawesi, Indonesia - Balambano_FR2_MetaG | ecosystem: Environmental > Aquatic > Freshwater > Lake > Sediment | place... | reverse complement strand
TGTTCTGGCTGTCAAGTAGCCACGAGCAATTTTAACGCGAGTTCGACGAGCGGTTTTTCGTTGGGGCGGGCTGCGCCCGCCCCAACGAAAAACCTTGTTTGAGGGCTGTGGCGCGTCGCGCCACAGCCCTCAAACGGCAATTATCGAACTCACGTAATTTTAGAGTTCATCAGGATTCATCACTGGCGATATCTGAAGGTTCAGGCTCTAGCCGAGATTCAAGTGAAGCATCGATCGCTCCTCGTTCCACTCGTTCTCGCCACCACGCCAGCAGTGTACTGGCGATGAAAATACTGGAATAAGCACCTGCTACAAATCCAATAATCAGGGCTAGCGCAAAGTATTTGAGCGTTTCGCCACCCAGTAAAAAAATCGCTACCAGAGGTAAAAGCGTAGTCAGCGTTGTGTTGATCGATCGCGTTAGGGTTTGATTAACCGCATCGTCAACAATATCATTGATTGACCGTTCAGGATTGGCTTTGTAGACTTCCCGAATGCGATCGTAAATTACCACAGTATCGTTCACTGAAAAACCCACGATGGTCAACAGAGCAACGATAAATAAACTATCCACCTCAACCCCAAGGGCCAATCCCAAAATGGCAAAGATGCCTGCTGTCACTAACACATCATGAATCAGGGCGATCATGGCCAGGACAGCATAATCAAATTGGAAGCGCAGACTGAGATAAGCAGTGATACCTGCGAAGGAAATAATTAGCGCCAGCAAGCCAGAAGACAGAATTTGGCGGCCCAAAGTTGGTCCGACACTATCGATTTGAGTCAATTGCGGATCAAACGTGCCCAGTTCTTCACTTAAAGCCGTTTGTAAGCGACTGCGCTCTTCTGGAGAGAGGTTGGCTGTCCGAATCAATAGCCCTTGTTGCGATTCTCCCAGCACCTGGATGCTACTGGTGGCTAAGCCTTGTTCATCTAAGATTTGGCGCACGATCGCCGGATCAATTGGTGCCGCACAATTTTCAGGAACGGAGCAGTCTCGCTCTAGTTGCAGACGAGTGCCGCCGACAAAATCCAGACTGGGACGTAGGGGAGCACCCAACTGCTGCCAGGAAATCCCCATAGCAATCAGTCCCATCAGAATCACGGTCAGGGAAATCGTCCACCAAAGCGATCGCTGTCGAATAACTTGCAGTTTCATGAGGTTGCCTCTGCCTGTGGTTTTGCAGTGGGGGAGAGGTTAGGACAGAACCAGTGGGGCTTGCGTAAGGCTGGAAAGCTAATCAGATACAAAAGCAAGGTGCGACTACAGGTGAGAGCAGTGAACATACTAACCAGCACCCCTAGTCCTAATGTCAGAGCAAAGCCTTTGACCAAGCCTGTGCCTACCCAAAACAGGGCAATACAGGCAATAATCGTCGTGACGTTACTGTCCAAAATACTAGAGAAAGCACGATAAAATCCGGCTTCAACCGAGCGGTAAAGCGTTTTACCAGTTCGCAGTTCTTCACGAGTGCGCTCGAAAATCAAGACGTTAGCATCGACTGCCATGCCGATGCTGAGAATGAATCCAGCCATTCCTGGCAAGGTCAAGGTAACTCCAAGCAAGTTGAAGAGTGCAAGAGTCAGGAGCGCATAGATCATCAAGGCGATGTCTGCCACCAAACCCGGTAACCTGTAGTACACTACCATGAAGATCAGCACCAGAACTAAGCCCAAAACGCCTGCATAGATGCTGCTCTGGATGCTGTCCCGTCCCAAAGTTGCACCCACCGTGCGGTTTTCGACCACCTCTACAGGAACAGGCAGCGCTCCGCCCCTGAGTTGCACAGCCAAATCGCTGGCTTCCTGGGTGTCAAAACCTCCCGAAATACTGGCTCGCCCTTGTGTAATCCCTGCTTCAGCATATTGCGGTGGTACAGTAGGAGCACTTAACAAGGAATCATCCAAAAAGATCCCTAAGCCCCGCCCTGTACCTGCTAAATTTTTGGTAATTTCAGCAAACTGGGTGCCACCCTGCTCATCAAAAACGAGAACAACCTCCCAGGAATTGGCAGCGGTCGGTTCTGCGTAGGAATCTCGCAGTTTGTCCCCGGTTAGCCCCGTTTTCTCAAACAGGACGGCGATCGCCTGCTCAGTCTTCTGCAAAGCAGTTTCATTGGTAGCAATCATTGTGGTATCTGAACTGTTTTGCAGTTGTTCCCGACTGGACAACAAGCCTTCTCGCTCTAGCAGCAAATCATTCAAGGCTCTCTCTGTACCTTGCTTCTGGCTGCGGAAGTCAAGTTGTGCTGTTCCACCCAAGACGCGCTCTGCTTGTTCAGGATCACTCACTCCAGGAAGCTGCACCAGCAGTTGATCTTGCCCAATAGTCTGGACAACGGCCTCAGACACTCCCAAACCATTGATTCGGCGTTCTACGACTGTTTGCACTCCTTGAAGTTTTTCTGGAGTAATTTCAGGAACCGCTTCAGTTGGTTTTGCCTGAAGCGTAATCTGGCTCCCACCGCGTAAATCCAGGCCCAAGGGGGTCGGAATCTTGACAATCACTCCGATCGCGATCAAGGTCAGCGCCAGAATGACACCTAACAGTATTCGTTGTCTACCCATATCTCAAACGCTCCAACATCGCCTATGATAGCCGCATTTTGCGATCGTCGGGGAGTGGAGGGATGAAGGGGTGGAGGGAGAGGGATAAAAGGCTAGTAGGCTAGGGCATAAGTTCATCCCACCCTTGAACAAGGGGCTTAAGCCCCTTGCCTGACTCTTAGGCGGAGAAAATATATGTCTATATGTCTATTTGTGCCTTAGCCTACTAGAGGGCTAGAGGGTGAAATGAAAATGGCTGACTACAGCCTCGCTCCCTGATCTTTCCATCCCCAAACCCTCATGCAATGGATTTTTGATGTAAAATACTATCAATAGTCTGAAGCTATCTACTGGTTTTTCACCTGAGGTGGTTTCCTTAGATGGGTGACTGATTTTTTGAGTCCGGGTTCAACCTGATTGCAACCGCAGATAATTAAGGAGAGAACACTATGGCTTTTGAACAACCCTCCCTGCCGTTTGATTTCAACGCGCTTGAGCCTTATGGAATGAAGGGCGAAACCTTTGAGTACCACTACGGAAAGCACCACAAAGGCTATGTGACAAACCTCAATAACCTGACTAAGGATACTGAGTTGGCGGATAAGCCTTTAGAAGAAGTGATTCAAATTGCCTTCAAAGATCCTGCCAAAGCTGGCATTTTCAATAATGCCGCCCAGGTTTGGAATCACACTTTCTTCTGGAATAGTCTAAAGCCCGCTGGCGGAAGCACACCTACAGGCGATCTAGCCGCCAAGATTGACAAGGATTTTGGCAGCTTCGATAAGTTCAAAGAAGAGTTCAAAACCGCTGCCGCAACTCAGTTTGGTAGCGGTTGGGCTTGGCTGGTGGATGATGGCGGTGTGCTGAAAGTCATGAAGACTCCTAATGCTGAAAACCCGATGGTTCATGGCAAGAAGGCATTACTGACACTGGATGTATGGGAACATGCCTACTACATCGACTTCCGTAACGATCGCCCTGGTTTCATCAATAACTTCCTGACAAACCTGGCTAACTGGGATTTCGCGGCTGAAAATTTGGCTGCTGCTTAATCTGTGCCCAACGTGATAATTCATAGCCCATTAACTCAGTCTTGTTGGGGTCGCTAGCCTGCATTATTCACCAACAGTGCTGCCCACCCTACGGGAAGCAAGCTACATCCCCCAACCCCTGCTCCCAAAAGGGGAGAAGGGGAGCCAATCAAAGTCCCTCTCCCCCTCTGGGAGAGGGATTTAGGGTGAGGGTCTTCGGCTTAAGAGTGAAAGGGCTGAATGATTGTGGTAAAAAGTCATGAATAATCCAGGCTAGAGGGTTTGTCAAGCAACTAATATTCTGTCAAAGAAGCTTTGATGGGTCGCAGACCCCTCAAAGCTTCCTTTTTGGACTTACGCACTAAGTGCGTAATACCATTTTGGGTGATATGTGCATGATTTCAATTGCCAGAACGGTTAGCTGGTCAAGCATTCTGCAATCCAAAATCGGAAATCTATAATCCAAAATGGTATAAGTCCTATCTTTAAGGATTTTAAGTTAGAAACAAAGAAGGGCGATTTTGGTTCAGGATCAGATTTATGAATAGCAATGACTTAGCGAGATACATCGAATCGACCAACAGTATTTCCAAACCCTGGCTGTTGGTGCAATTGCGCCTGGAAAAGCTGAAAGATAGCAAAGAACATCTCACTCCAGAAGAATACGCAGCCGCCCTAGAGGAAATCCATCAGGATTTGATGAACTTAGGTGAATGGTGGGTAGGCATTGAAGCAGAAGCCTTTCAAGCCTAGTCCTGCATGGCGAAAACTGACCCACCCGATCCTGTAGAACGGGCATCTTGCTTGCATAAAATCGTAAGCTTGCGCTTCGGCTCCTGACCTGATTGCACAAGAGCGGACTCTTTGTCTCCTCTCTGTGACCTTTGTGTCTTTGTGGTTTTCTAAATCCCGAGTTGTAGCTGTCCATCCCACCGCCTACCACATTTCCATCTGCAAAATTCGGAGAAACCTTAACTCCTTCTTTGACTAACCTTGGTAATCTGACATCATTACCAATGGAACCAAGAAAATTTCCCCCTATCTCATCCCCCATTGCGTCTACCTAATCCTAACTATGGCTAAAGTAAAAGAAGCGACTCCAGAGCAAGACATGGCTCCCCAGGATTTCACCAATCCCGAATACTACATCAATCGTGAGCTAAGCTGGCTAGAATTTAATAACCGGGTGTTGCATGAGGCGTTTGATCCCCGGACTCCCTTACTGGAACGGTTGAAATTCCTGGCAATTTTTAGCTCGAACCTGGATGAGTTTTTCATGGTGCGCGTCTCTGGACTAATGGAACAGGTAGAGGCAGGTATTGCTCAGTTGACTCCAGAAGGCATGACTCCACAGCAGCAATTGGAGGCGATCGTCAAACAACTGCGTCCTGCTGTGACACAACAGCATCAGCATTTCGAGAAAGAACTGCGCCCCAAGTTGCGGAACTACGGGGTTCATCTGGTGAACTATGTTGACCTGAATCAAGAGCAGCGTGCTCATATCCAGAAATATTTTCAGGAGCAGGTTTTCCCTGTCCTCACTCCCCTTGCCCTCGATCCGGGTCATCCTTTTCCCTACATGTCTAACCTCAGTCTCAATCTGGCTGTGGTGATCAAGGATGCTGAAACTGAGGTAGAGCATTTTGCCCGAGTGAAAGTGCCCGCTGGAGGAATCTTGCCCCGCTTTGTTGCATTACCCGAAGCGTTGCGAATACAAGAAGATGCCAAACCCGCAGTGTGGATGGGCGTGCCCTTAGAGCAGGTTGTCGCTCATAATCTGGAGCCGCTGTTTCCGGGGATGCAAATTCAGGAAGTCTATCCTTTTCGGATTACTCGCGATGCCGATTTTGAATTTGCTGAAGATGAAGCGGATGATTTGTTGCTGGCGATCGAACAGGCAGTCCGGAAGCGGCGCATTGGTGGTTCGGTGGTGCGCTTAGAGATCAATCCCACGATGCCAGATACCATCCGCAACACCTTAATTGAGGAATTAGAAATCGCATCTAACGATGTCTATGAAGTGAATGGTTTGCTGTGTTTGCGCGACTTGTTTGCATTTTTGGGGTTGCCCCTACCAGAGTTAAAGGATAATCCGTGGGTGCCTGTCACCCCACTTCGTTTTGCAGGGCTGCGCGATTTGGATAGTGATCCAACCACCGTAACGGCTGAAGACGATATCTTCTCTATACTTCGCAAGCAAGATATTCTGGTTCATCATCCTTATCATTCCTTTTCCACTACGGTAGAACGGTTTATTGCTGAAGCAGCCTGTGACCCAAGTGTGTTGACGATTAAGATGACCTTGTATCGGACTTCAGGAGATTCTCCGATCATCAATTCACTGATCGCTGCTGCTGAAAACGGTAAGCAGGTCGCTGCTCTGGTGGAACTCAAAGCCCGGTTTGATGAGGAAAATAATATCGTTTGGGCCCGCAAGTTAGAAAAATCAGGAGTTCATGTTGTCTACGGTCTGGTGGGGCTGAAGACCCACACCAAAGTCGTTTTAGTGGTGCGCCGAGAAGAAAACCGCATTCGTCGCTACGTTCATATTGGGACGGGTAACTATAATCCCAAAACAGCCAAGCTTTACACTGACTTAGGGCTATTGAGTTGCGATGAAGGGTTGGGAGCCGATCTGACCGATCTATTCAACTATTTGACTGGTTATTCGCGACAGCAGTCTTACCGCAAATTACTGGTTGCTCCTGTGACTCTGCGGAAGCGTATGGAGGAAATGATTCGACGCGAAACCGAACATTGCCGCAATGGGGCATCGGGTCGGATTGTGGCTAAAATGAATTCCCTGGTAGACCCCAGTATTATTGCAGCGTTGTATGAGGCTTCTCAGGCTGGAGTGCAAATCGATTTGATCGTGCGCGGAATTTGCTGCCTCCGTCCTGGCTTACCGGGAGTCAGCGATCGTATTCGAGTCATCAGTATTGTGGGTCGTTTGCTGGAGCACTCCCGCATCTTCTACTTCAACAACAATGGGAAGGAAGAGATTTACATTGGTAGTGCTGACTGGATGCCCCGCAATTTAGATCGGCGGGTGGAGGCAGTCACTCCAATTGAAGATCCAGAAATTGCTAAAGACTTGCAGGAAATCCTTGGCATTATGCTGGCTGATAACCGTCAAGCCTGGGAACTGCAACCCGATGGTCAGTACGTTCAACGTCGTCCACCAGAAAATGGACTGGAACAAAATTCCCAGAACATCTTGACAGAAATGGCACAGCAATCGGTTGCTGGCAAACTTCACACCAGTCACACCACAGGGCTTAATACCTGATGTCACCCTTATGAACACAGAGGCACAGACGAAACAGAGTTCATTGGGAGTGCTCACATGGACATCACCAGGGAAGTGCAAGGCAACGACTGATTCCTAAAGCTGCGATCGCTGCTTTTTGGTGATTCCCTCTCTGTGCTCTTCGTGCCTTTGTGGTTCGTTATCGGCATTTTGTGGTTGAAACTAACCAAAGCGACTGAGCGAAAGTCGCTTTTGACTTAGCACCTTCTGGTATAGCTCCTCTAACTGGGTAATATTGTTGTCCAATGTATACCGTTCTAGCACCCGTTGTCGGGCTTTTCGTCCCATCAATAGAGTGAGTTCGGGATGATCTTGGAAGAGCGGCAGCAAGGTTTGTAACTGCGTAGACACACGGTTGGGATGCAGTACGACCCCGGCCCCCTTTTCTAAAACTTCACCATCCGCTCCTGCATCTGTCGCCAGACAAGCAACGCTACAAGCCATTGCTTCTAAGAGAGAAAGAGATAAGCCTTCGACGAGAGACGGCAGAATGAAGACATCAGAACCTTGCAGAATTTCAATTCGCCGTTGTTCATTAGCAACAAAGCCCAACCAGAGAATCCCGTGTTCTGATCCATAGTTAGCAGAGAGCACAGGCAGCATGGGGCCATTGCCCACGATGACCAACTTACTGTCCTTTGTCATTTGGGCTTGCTTCCACGCTCTGAGCAAAGCTTCGACATTTTTTTCCGGAGCAATTCGCCCTTGATAGACAAATACTCGTTGGGCAGCGATTTCCGTTTTGAGGGTTGAGTTGCCCGGAGAATATTTATAGACATCGACTCCATTAGGAATCACTGCCAACCGGTGGGTCGGAACCCCCAAACGCGAGAGGAGTTCCTTCTGAATCTGGGAGAAAACAATAACCCTATCGTATTGAGCCAAACCGGGTGCATAGAGTTGATACATCAGGTGTTGAGTGCCCGATGTCAGGTTGCGCCGCTTGCGGGCAAAGGGAGGATGAAAAGTAGCAATTAATGGCAGGTTTAACTCTTCACAGATTTCAGGTAAGACAAAATCCAACGGTGACAACGTCAAGGAGGCATGAACTAAATCAGGTTTGAGTTGACGCAGGGATTGCACCAACACTCGACTCGATCGCAGAGATGGAATCGTATAAATTTGTGATTTGAACAGGAACGGGAGGGAAACTTCTTGGACTTCCGGTGAAGTTGAAACTCCTTCTTCTTGAGCAAAATGAAGAAAACTAACTTGATAGCCGCGATCTAACAGCGCGTTAGTGACTTCTCGACCGTAGGTAACGTTTCCACAGAACGGCGACTTCTTCCCCAGCCAAGCAATATGCATTTAAGTTGATCTGTCTTGAAATAATTTATTTAATCATAAGTATTGTAGAAGGTCGCATTAAGAATTAATTGGTTCACCTCTGGAAATTACCCAAGTTAGAACTCCTCCAGCGATCGCCAAACTCGCCAATGCCAGGAAAACGGCTTGCAAGCCAAAGTAAGCTTCGGTCACGCCTGCCAGAGCCAAAGGCAAGCTGAGAGCAATATTGATAGCATTGTTTTGTAAGCCAAATACCTTGCCTCGCATGGCTTCTGGGGTTTGCTCCTGAATCGTGGTTTGCATGGGAATGCCCACCATAGCTGCAAAGCAGCCTAAACCAAGCAGGATCAGTAGGGTAGGCATCAGTTGTTCTGTCGCCAAACAGAGGAGAGCAAGACAAACAGACATGCCAACCGAGCCAAACAGGCTCAATTGGGTACGAGAAAACCGCTGCCCAATCTGTCCCACTATCAGTGCGCCCAATCCCATGCCCAATCCACCAGCGGCTAACAGAAAGCCAAATTGGGATGACTTGAGGGCTGGCATCACTTCTGCCAGACGAACTGCTAGAACTGCTAAAGCCGCAAAGATAGAAAATAGGATGACAAGTTGAATCAGAGCCGCTCTCACTTTCGCTTGTTTGCCCAGATACCGCAATCCATCCCGGATGTTCTCCCAAACATGAGGCGGGGGTTGGTCAGTAGAGGCGTTCTTCTCGTGGGTTTTGAGCAGCAACAGCAGCAAGCCTGCGATCGCGTAACTCGCTCCTACCAAAAGCTCCTTACCCATCTCAGGACGATCGGGACTGATGGCAGAGAACAGGGCATCGGCGATCGCCAACAGGGGTTCACCCACAGCGAAGCCGATAATCACCGAAGCCATCATGGTTGTGGTGTAAAGCGAATTAGCAGATAACAGATGTCGTCGTTCAACGATCAGCGGAATTGCTGCTTGCTCAGCCGGAGCGAAGAATTGGGTCAAAGTAGATACAAAAAAGGTGATGATCAGAAGAATCCCAAAGCCGATGGGCAGGTTGCCCAGAGGGGCCCAGCCCTGGGACACCCATAGTAATAGCGGCAGGGCTAGGACTAATCCACCTCGAAGTAAGTTGGTGGATGCCAGGACAATTTTTTTAGACCAATGATCGACAAATACACCCGCAATGGAGCCAAATAGCACGGCTGGAATGGTGAAGGCAATCATGATGGCAGACACCCATCCACTCACCGTTTGGTCGGCAGATTGAAATTGACTGGTAATCAACATGATCATCAACACCAGATAGACCTTATCTGCTAATTGAGAAAAGACCTGCCCGCTCCACAAAGCCAGAAAATTCCGATTCTTTAAGACTGGCCAAAAACCTGCCGTTGCCTCTGTTGCGTCCGTCGCTGCTGTCTGCTCAGTCCATGTCGGAACCCCATTTTTGACATGGGATGTATGACCATTACCATTCTGGTAAACGATGTCCTCTTGTGGCAAGGCGATGCGCTCCTCGGAGGCATTTTCATGGAACTCAGACTTCAACACTTGAGGAATCATCCACTCCCCCAACCGCTGAGATTCTTCATCTACACACGGATAGCACTGCACCAATCCAGACCACTCTTCATAGCCCAGATGGGCAAATTCAGGTTGGAGTGTATTTAGACGAGCATGCATCTGGAAGTCTGGATCAAACAATCGCATCATAGTTCGAGATCAGGTTCAGGTTCAGACAGAAAACAAGTATCAATCAAGCGGGCAGAGCGAATCGGGCGTTCAAAATGATACTGGGCATAGTACCGCAATAGGTGCTCTAGCGATCGCCAAACTTGCTCAGAAGGAGCAGTCTGGGATGCCAGCAGTCTATTCAGACTCCCATCTGGTTGAATTAGATTTGGCTGAGCCAGATGTTGCAGTAGGAAGAGTTCCAGAGCGCTAAGCAGAAAAACTGCATCGGTTGGCTTTTGAGCAGATGAGGGATAGGCGATCGCTGCCTTTGCCACCTGTTGGGAAGATGGGAGAGCAGCTAAGGTATTGTCTGGATTAAACTCCGTTGTCTCGGTTGCATTGGCGATCGCATGGGCTGACGCAGGATGAGAAACCGTAGCATAGAGGCGGTGAGCCGAGGATAATTGAACAATACCACCTGCGGCTGCACTAAAACCCACGCGCCAATCGGGATGCTGAAAGTTGGGAACAATGGGTTGCTGAGTTATACAGCAGACATGTAGTCGGGGTGCAACCCCTGCTAAAGCCAACAAATGGAAGATCGCTTGTGTTAGGCAAGCCAGGGTTGTAGCAGGCGGATAGTGTTCTAAACGCAGCAAATGGTCTTGCAGGACATTGAACAATTCTTCTTGCGGGTGGTCACTTAAAGCCTGGTAGAGAACCAGTTCTGCAAGGTACTGGCTGGCGGTTAATTTCCTTAGATCCTGGCTGAGTCCAACAAAAGAGGCTAAACTCTCTGCCTGCACAATTTTGTCTAAGTTACGCCCTTTGACTAAAAGTAATTGGTTAACCACAAATAATCCACTCCGACCTCGCAAAGTGGACTCGTGCTTACGCGATCCAGGCGCAACCGCTCGAATCAAACCAAACTCTTTGGTCAAAATTGTTAGTAGGCGATCGAACTCTCCCATTGGCACACCTTTGAGATTGATGCCGATCGCTTTGTAGGTTTTGCTCATGCCACAGGTTGAATCTGGGATCAGGACAAAAAGAACAGTTGAGCGCTCTTCCGCTAAATTCTAGCTCTTTCTATTATCTCCCCTTGGTTCCCGGATGAGTTCTTGCTGACGGACTAAATCAACCCCACGAGATGTCCCTAATCGAGTTGCACCTGCTTGAATCAGTGCGATCGCTAATTCAGCCGTACCAATTCCTCCCGCTGCCTTGATCCCCAATCGATCTTTTGAGGCGGCTTTGAGTAATTTCACATCATCAACGGTCGCGCTACCATACCACCCTGTATTCGTCTTGACAAAAGCGACTCCTGCATCCAGACAGATTTCAACCGCTAACTTTTTCTCTGCTTCAGTTAATAAGGCAGTCTCCAAAATAGCTTTAACCGTTTGACCTGTTGCTTCACAGATCTCAGCCAGTTCTCGATGTACCAAATCGGCTTTACCCTCTCTTAACCAGGACAGGTTCATCATCACATCTAATTCTGTAGCACCATGTTCGACCGCTTCTTGAGCTTCATATTGCTTGACCTGTGCAGTTGTGGCACCTGTGGGAAAGCCAATCACTACGCAGACTTGAGGGCGCTTCTTGTATAACAGATCGGCCGCTAACCGGACATGCATGGGATAGACACAGACTGTTGCGAAACCGAATTTCTCAGCCTCTTCACACCACTGAGCCACCTGCTCTGGAGTTGCTAGAGGAGCGAGCAGGGAATGATCAATAAACTCCGCTAGATTAATTTCTTGCTCTAAGGAGGCCATGCCAAAAATTATCAAAAATATTGGGTCTAAAACCCCGTCCTAAAAGGACGGCTTGAATCAAACGTGGTACAATTGTTCTGGCAATAACCAAGCCACAAACTCTGAACCTTGACAACAAAGAGTAGGGGGGTTCTGTCCAGCAGGAAGATGCAAATCTGAAACCTTGGACGGGTAAAACTCTTTAGGTACAGAGGTTGAACATAGATTTACTCTACTTGTACCCTGCGGGAAGCAAGCTACAAAGTCGGGATGGGGCATCGCCCGACTCTAAATCGGATGTGGAGAGAAGGTCAGACTATCTCGGTAGCACATCTCTGAGAAGCGTCTAGAATCACCGTGGCTTTAGCCCGGTGAGTATGTCAAGTCTACTTGTTCCCTCTAGTCTAGACCTTTACCCCTCGTTACCAAGCGGGAGCTTGGTAATGCTGCTATGGAAGCTAGAGCTTCCCGATTGCGGTTCCCAAGCAGTGGTTTGGGAACCAGAGAAACCGAGGCGATCGCGCCGCAATCTCTGCCTTTTCCTCTCTGTGCCTTCTGTGCCTCTGTGTTGCATTCATCTGGCGCATTCATTTTGATCAGCCATCGCCCACAAGACACGCCCCTATTCTGCTAACGAGAGGCAGCTAAACGCTCCATATTTTGCAGCATTAAATCTTCTTCGGAGCGGCTAGAGGAGTCGTGTTCCACGACAAACACATTGGAATATAAATTAGCCATGACTTGCTGACCCTGTTGAGTTAACGAGAGGTAGCGCAAGCCATCTTTGATGTAAGGATAGACCCCTTTCCAATAGAATTTGGGGTAATTCTCCCGCAAATCTCCTGGGTGGCGATAGCCCAAGTGCTTGTTTGTGCCTGTCTCCTCGAACTCGTAGAAGAGCGCCCCAATTTTTTTGAGATAGCGAGGATCGCTCAATTGCCCGATCAGATCCGCCGCCCGTACCAGCCCAGGATAGTTGATTGTATCTTGATGATCCCCATCTTGAGGAACGGGGAATCGAGTCAGTTCAATATTCTGCTTGACAATCTCTGCATCAATAAAACGATTGCCACCAAAACGCTCATCAACAAATAACTTGGCGCGATCGACATGATACGGAGTTAAGCCCGCGTCAGAAGAACCAGGCGATAGATGCACCATTTCGGTATCTTTGCCCGTGGCATACCAGCCATCGCGATCGCTTCGACAAACCCCCTTAACATAACCAATATCGTGGCAGACCAGAGAAATGATAAAATGTAACCAGTCTTCACAGGAGACACCGCCCTCTCGGATATGCTTGCCTCGCAGGATCTCCTGCCCCACCAGGGTCACTAAGATCGTGTGTTCAACATTGTGATATAGTGCATCGCTGTTTGCAATATTCTCCAGAGCCATTGCACCAATCCAACCAATAATATCTTCATAATCGGACTTCAGGCCCCCATAGGTGTGATGGTAGCCCTGCTTAAGTTTTTTAACAAAATCGTCGATTAAAAGTTCGGTTGCATTAAACATCGCAGATACTCAACTGATGCTGAGGGAACAAGAGTAAGACTGAAGAAACCTGGTGCAAGTAAGGGGTTAGCGAATTGAATAGCACTTGATAAAAGTGAGCATTGCATCTTATTCCCCTCACTACCGCTATTTATTGTGAAGGATCTATCAGTAATTTGCCAGATGCTAACTGTCTGAGAAAATCAGGAGGGCTGATTTCACCCCAAGAACTACTTAAAGATCCGAACCTGACCATGGCTATTACTTTACTTTCAACTATAGCGACATCATTTGAATGGACTGCTTGAACTGAACAGATCTTTAAAGATACACCTCACTCTAAAATAACTCAGACTATTTTTCTAAGTTGTGAGCTATGACAACGCTGATGAGGTATTTGAATCACAAGGGGGGCGATCGATTCAGAGTTTTCCTAGTTCCCAAACTGGAACTTGGGAATAAGGGAGGGAAATGTGTTCTAACGCAGGCGTGCAGGGTTATAATTATCGACTAGTCTAATCTGTGTTCGCGGGTGTAGTTCAGTGGTAGAACGTCAGCTTCCCAAGCTGAATGTCGTGGGTTCGAGTCCCATCACCCGCTTTGTTTGAGCCAAAGGAAGATTTGCCCCAGTCCTGTGGGTAATCTGGCTAAGGATTAAATAAAACCTAAAACTTTTTTGTGGGAAGCGCGGCTGCGCCGCGCTTCCCACAAAAAAGTTCGGTTTTATTTAATTCACGTTCCTAAGTTTGTAGAGAGTATTGACGAATGCTGCCTTTTCGTCTTCATTGCAAGCTAATAAACAATAGTCTTGCCGCAAATATCAAAGGGGAAAAATGGTTTTTTACAGTTCTGGAGGGGTATGCCTTGTTTGAGCAGGGGAGGCAGTCCATTGACAAAGCGGTAGGTGTAAACGGCACGATTGCGCCCTTGCCCTTGAGTCTGTTGCAGGGCTTGGATATCACCATTGGCATCCAAGTACTCCAGCCACTCGTACAGAGTGGGATGAGACTCTGGTAAACAGACAAAGATAAAGTTGAAGCCTTGCTGCAAGCACAACTCACACAACTGGCTCTGCGTGGGTCGCTCATCCCGCTAATGGCTTGATGCAACACACCCAGCAATTCGGCAAAGCTTAGGTTCCTTTCTGCCATTGCTCAATGTTCAGGTTCATCTCGACTAATCTTCCCCGCCGCCGCAACTGCTGTCAAATTCCGAATTTATAATTGCTGCTGGGCGATCTCCTCCTAAACGTTTTTGCACTGACTGATAACTTTCAAAGACGAGTGCAAGGTCTCGATGTGGAGCCAGCTAACTGTGAAGTTGTGCGGCGGCAGATAACCTTGAATTCACACCGACAACCTCTGTTCCGTCCGCACCAACGCATTGTTAGCTTGCGCTCGGTGCTACTCTATCTGTCGTCGTCTCCAGTAATCAGGTCTGCGCTTTCCGTGTGCAATCGCAACTACCCAAATAAACTCTTCAAGCTCTGCATAGAAAACGAGGAAAGGAAACCGTTGAATGACATATCGCCGTAAACCTGTGACTTTGTAGACTACTCCCAGATTTGGGTTTTGTTGAATTTTGCTAAGAGTTTGTTCCACCTCAGCCAAAAAATCAAGCCCCAAACCTACTTTCTGATCTTCATAGTAAGAAACTGCACCATCTAACTCTTCGATCGCCTCACTATGAACAATGACGGGCTTCACGAGTATTTCTCTCTCAACTCGATAAATACTTGGTTAGATGGCTTACCGGAAGCAACACCACTATTGATCTCTTGCATCCTTCGCGTTAATTCGACATCCCAAGCGATCTCTATGTCATAATCGACCTCCTCATCTAGAGAGTGAATCAGGAAGTACGCAAGTTCTGCACGCTCCTTTGTAGAGAGTTGCGAAAGCTCAATCTTCAGTTTTTCTGCCGTTTCAGTCATTTCTATGCCTCCTAGCGACTTGCCTAGCCTAGTGAGGTTGGGTCTGCTAATACCGAATTTAGCAGATCGGCGAATTATTGGAGCAGGGTTGCCATTTCTAAAATATTACATAAAATAATTATTGTAATATTTAGTGTAAGAATATGGTTAGCTCCTCGCCTCAGTCCGTCCTAAACCCTTCTTCGTTGCTTAGCCATCTTGGTGTTGACAATGAGGTGCGTATCGGAACTACCTCATCGTCGCCTTTTACCGGATCTCCAACGTTTGATGAGGTTCCATTTCATGTGGACGTAAATAAACGTCCCAATTTAGGCACCTATATATTGATCCAGAGTGATGACTCTTGCATGGCTCACTATGGGCGCATAACCAACGGTCAGGAAGAAAATCCACGAGCGGAGCCTAGCCGCCTTCAGCAGAACCAGGCATATCAAGTAGGACAGCAAGAACCACGTCAATCGGATCTGTCACCACATGTAACACGGGTCATGATGACGGAAGTTTTAGGGCAAATTTATTTAGAGAAGGGTAGCTTGGTAATTAAAGATCCAGAAGTATTGCCCCAAACAGGAATGAGTGTTTATGAATTTCCAGTTGCATCTATTCCAACATTACTTGACGCGCCAAAGTCAAAAGAAGACGGTTTATTCCTAGGTCACATTGAGTCAGGAGGGAAAAAACTTGAGTTTTTCTTACCACTAGACGCTCCGGCTCGACACATGATCATCCTGGGCAAAACTGGGGTTGGTAAGAGTTATGCCAGCGGTGTTTTTGCAGAAGAAATGATTCGTCACGGCATTCCTGTTGTTGCGTTCGATGTTTTAGGTGACTTGATTCCAGCAACAGAATACAAGCAGGGACGAAACTTAAAAGCAGCGCATGATTTCCGTTTGCCTTACTCAGTAATCGGTCGTAGAGAGTTCCTCAACTTCGTCTCTAATTTAACAAATGATCAGGAAGAGATTGTAGGTGTAGCTTATGAATCCATCTATGCTGAAGCAATGGACAGTTTAAGAACAACTGGAAAACTAAATATCTCTTTTGATCGGCTGATAGACGAGATTGGAAGAGTTGCTAATGAGTTTGGACAAGGTGCCGTCGGAGGTAGAGCCGTTGGTAAGGTTCGTGCAGCGATCAATAGAAACCCTCTTCTAGCCACCAACATAGGAGGATGGATTGAAGACATTATCAAAAAACCGATCGTAAATGTTTATGTTGGGCATTTAGGGCAAAGCGAGAGAAATCTGGTGGTTGGTGCTTCCGCAAGAGTGCTGCAACTGCTCCGGAAAGAAGACCAAATTCCTCCTTTTAGTTTCATTTTAGATGAGGCTCATTTCTTTCTTCCTGGTGGCTCTGAATCCACTCCATCAACACAGGTGATTCGTGAAATGATTCGGACTGCCCGACATGATGCTATCAGTATTGTCTTGATTACGCAGAGTCCATCTTCGATGGATCGGCAGACACTGTTAGTTTGTAATACCCGTTTAGTGTTTGCGCTTGATCCAGATGATTTGCGTGTAGTTTCAGGAACATTAGGAGATTTGCCCGATGCAACTCTAAAGCGAATCCCGAAACTTGCCAGAGGTAAAGCAATCCTATCATCGAGCCAAGACATTCTTCGTCACCCAGTGTTAATCAAAATTCGTGAGCGTGAGACTCCCGCAGCGGCTCCGACTCCTAATCTCAGTAAGGCGGTGAAACAATGGCGCAAAGAGAACAACCAGAACTAACCGCACAGCTTATCCTCAAATTGTTAGAGGGGCAATCGAACGGGCTAACCGCAACCGAAGTGATTGAAAAGCTCCAAAATCAAGGAAGCTTTTCTCCTAGAGCAATTCGTAATCTGCTAAACGAATTGATGGCAGAAGGAACCATCATTCGGACAAAGCAATGGAGTAAAGCCGCAGGAAAACCTCCTTTTGCCTATTTTCATCCTAATGAAGTTCCACGGCAACTTAGTTTGATCGATCAAATTATGGGTGTAAAAACCCAAATTCAAACAAAGACTGAGTTAGAGCGAGAACAACTTTCCAGTGAGGATAGGAAGTCTAACGAGGAAGCTCAATCCGTTCTGGAGAGAATCGCTAGAGAACATATTCAATCGGATCGCTATGCCTGGGCGATCGCTCAAGTTGCACCTCAACTGGCACAACTAAATCCGGTTGACCTTCTACTAAAAATGGTTCAGTGGGTTGTGAGTGATATCAACGCATTGGCGGATCAAGTTGAAGAAATAGCGAAAAAAGATCTGAGGCAGGCAGAAGAACTTGCCAGCAAACTAGAAATGCGGTTGGATTGGGTTAAGCGTTACTTTCAACAAATGTGGAGATTAGATAATAAGCGAAGGATTAAGCAAAAGACTATTCCAGGAATTTTAGAGCTACCATCTCAGGCGAAGAATTGCAAACTAGGGGAACGAGCGTTTATTCCTGACCTTGATGCAGTGTATAAACGTCTGAAAGAGCGAGTCCGAGGCGACTTTGTGATCGAGCAAAGACAGATTAAGCTGAATGTTCACAAAGCTGCTGCTGGTACAGATGCTTCTGTTGCAGATATTTTCTTAGAGCATAGACAAGGCTCTTTTGTACCTCCTGATCCGGTTGCTGTCACTACAGCAGCAGCAGCCCTAATTTCTCATGAAGGTAATGCTCAAAACTCTCCTATCTATTTGGATTTTGACATTTTCCCTGATCAGTTACGGGAGTATGGCGATCATCGAGCAGCAAGTGAAGGACTGTTACTATCGCCAGCACTTAAACAAGTTCTGCCAGAGAAAGATTTTAAGCATTCTCGGATGGCAGCAATGGATTTGAGACAATATCTCGAAGATTTGAGAGTTTTGCAGAAAAATGCGAAGTGGCGACCGATTGGTAACTTACCGACTTTAGATATTATGCCAAAGGCTTCTCTCATCTTTCGAGATGGGCGTATTTTTCCGCTAGTCCATCGTATTGATGATTACGAATCTAGTGGGTTGTATGGTCAAATTGTCCGCAAGGAAATTGAAACCTTTTCCTACGTTGTTCAGCCTACACTCTCAGGTCCAGCCAGCAATGTTGTTTATGCCGCAGCAGTTAAAGATCCAGAGATGTCTTTCCTGGCTCCCATGATTTTTTGGTATCTCTACCACCAAGAAATTAAGTTCGATAATGAGGTTGTTGCTACAAGGGAAGATATCTATTCAGTTCCATTTGGTGACACAGCAGTTGCACATTTGTTGTTTTTAGGGTTGGCAAAGAAACTACCATCAGCAGCAAAAAATGATTCTACAGTAGGGGTATTTGTTACATTTCGGGGAGTGCGTCGGTTCTCAGATATTGGCATTAAAAATATGCCACCTATTCTGTATGACGAGTCCAGACGAGTGGACGAGAACAACATTGAAGATTGGTATAGTTACGTCCGAGAACGAGTCACAGACAAAGAAAACAGAGGAGAAGACGACAAAATTGGAGTCGATGAATATGATCCATTTACCTATTTGCTAACTCAGGTAGGAGCTTCTATGTGTTACGCTGCCCCTGCTAGTATTTACGAGCCGATGAAAAAATCGAGTAGTGGATCACATTTCTTGCTTCCTCGATTGGAAGTAGCGATCGACATCCAGAATCAGAAACAAGAGCAAGATAAGCTTGATCGAATGTTATCTTGGTTGGCATCTGGACACTTCTGCCTAGATGACGAAAATGGAACAAACTTCCTAGTTCCTGATGTAACTTTTAAGGCTAGTAAAACTGTAGAATTTGAGCGTGATTGCTTGTCTCAAAAAACACAAGATACTCTAAGAAATTTGCTGACTGAGCTGCGAAGATTTTGCAAGAATTAGCTTGGTTGTAATAATTTTGCGACAGCACCAAGAAGAAAATTAGCTGTTTGATCAAAGCATTTTTCATCTGATGAAGGAACAAAGATAATCAGAGTACATCCCAGTCTTGCAAGACTCATTTTGAGAACTGTCCATTGAGGTAGGCAGAGCGTTGCTTGAGCACTTGAGGAACATTCTCTTTTTCCCATTGCGCTCCTGCTAGCTTCAGCCATCGTCCGATTTGTTTGATGGTTGATGCAATCGAGCCTGAACCAATGGAAATGCCTTCGGCTTGATCATAGGCATAGTTAACTATCCGATGGCGATGTTTGTTGAGATCAGCGATAAAGGTGCTGACTGGCTCATGCTGCCAACCGTTGAACTGCTCAATCGCACTCTCGACATTGCCTTGCCACAAAAAGGCTTCAACCGCATCTAAGCGCTGTTTCGCGCCACCAACTTTGCCCAAATTCTCTACCAAGTGATACCAGTCCAAAATCTCGCGGCTGTGAGAGGGTGTGCCAATTTCATCGTCAATATTCCAAATGCCATCATGTCCATCGCCTAGACAGCTTAACAGTTCAGACAAAGGTTGGGCATTCACCCAAGCCACCAAACTAGCATTGTCTTGGAAACAGGCATACACACAGCAATCATGCAGATTCACTCCTTTGTCATCTCGCCACGCACTTGGCTCTCCTTGCGGAGTTCTCAATCGCACTTTCCCCCGTCTACACTCATCTCCTCAACTTATTACCTATCACAGCCAAACGTTAAAAGACTATTTGAGTAAGGGTTAGAAACTTTACCTGTGGCTTAACTATTCTTCAGGAGATATTGCTAATTTCCACAATCATTTCACCTTGTCGCAGTCTTTCCAGGGCATCAGGAAAAGTGATGGTTAAAAGTTGCCATAGATTCCGGTTTGTAACGTTGCCACAAGTTAACTAAAGAATTTGAGGAGGGCTGCCTAATCGGCAAACCAAATCAACGAAATCGCTATCTTTTGTCATAATGACAGCATTTTCAACTCGTGCTGCCTCAAAAATTTCAACATCCCAGCATCTCGTAGACCTAAATCTCGCAGTGCCGTCGCATTTACTTCAAATGTAGCGTTTAACCAGCTAGCTAATGTTGGAAGTAACTGAGCGTCAAGAGTTATTGTCAAATCTGGTGTATGAAGAAAGGTTAAGCGGCGTTCTTGCTGGCATCTGAATCTGGTTGTTGATCTGCCCGAATTCCATCCTTGAATTTCACTCCTTCAATTACCTCCCCTAAACGCTTAAAGCCTCGAATTCGTAACCACCGCTTCTGTGCACTCTGCACCAACTTGAACACCAGCGACAGAATACTGTCTTGTGAAACACAACCTCGCGTTTTATCAGTCCTCAATCGCACCGTCGCAAAGGTCGATTCAATCGGATTAGTGGTGCGAATATGCACCCAATGCTCCGCTGGAAAATCATAGAACGCCAACAGTGCATCACGGTCTTTAGACAAACATTCCACTGCCTTGGGATATTTGGCATCATAGGTTTTGATAAATCGCTCAAATGCTGTCTGTGCATCGGCTTTTGTCTCTGCCATATAGATTTCATGTAGTGCAGATTTAGCTTTTGGTTGCTGACTTTTCGGCAAATTGTTAAGTACGTTAGCGGTTTTATGGACCCAACACCGTTGCACACGAGTGGTGGGAAATACTTGCGCTAGCGCCTTCCAAAACCCTCATGCTCCATCGCCAATCGCCAGTTCTGGAGCCTGTTTCA
>Ga0224723_1000806_pt1 | contig 20602 bp, 24 predicted proteins | sample Balambano_FR2_Me_FD_161647 | JGI IMG/M metagenome (GOLD analysis project Ga0224723, IMG submission 161647) | Freshwater sediment microbial communities from Lake Towuti, South Sulawesi, Indonesia - Balambano_FR2_MetaG | ecosystem: Environmental > Aquatic > Freshwater > Lake > Sediment | place... | reverse complement strand
GGCGTATTCTGCTACATGGGACGTGAATGGGAACTATCCTACCGCCTAGGAATGCGTCCTTGGATCTGCGTCGCATACTCAGCACCAGTAGCAGCAGCAACCGCAGTATTCTTAATCTACCCCATCGGACAAGGTTCCTTCTCAGATGGAATGCCACTAGGAATCAGCGGAACATTCAACTTCATGTTGGTATTCCAAGCAGAGCACAACATCTTAATGCACCCCTTCCACCAGTTAGGTGTAGCAGGTGTATTTGGTGGAGCATTATTCAGCGCCATGCACGGAAGCTTGGTAACATCTTCCTTAGTACGTGAAACAACCGAAACCGAATCACAGAACTACGGATACAAATTCGGTCAAGAAGAAGAAACCTACAACATCGTAGCTGCTCACGGTTACTTTGGTCGGTTAATCTTCCAATACGCATCATTCAACAACAGTCGTTCCTTGCACTTCTTGTTAGCAGCATGGCCAGTAGTAGGTATCTGGTTTACTTCACTAGGTATCAGCACCATGGCTTTCAACTTGAACGGATTCAACTTCAACCAATCAGTGATTGATTCTCAAGGTCGAGTAATCAACACTTGGGCAGACATCATCAACCGCGCTAACTTGGGTATGGAAGTAATGCACGAGCGCAACGCTCACAACTTCCCCTTAGACTTAGCTGCGACTGAAGCTCCTGCTATTAACGGTTAATTCTTAACTTAAGTAACAGAATAAAAAGCACCCTCCGATTTTCGGGGGGCGTTTTTTATGTATCATAAATTTTCATAAGTAAGTTCCGGGTTTGCCCAGTTAGTTTCTGCCAAGAATTCACTGAAGGTAGTCAGTAATCCAGGAAACTCTTCCCGCAAATTTCTCACATCAGCTTGATAACCTTGTTTGCGATACCATTGAATTATTGTGAAAAGTTCCTTTTGAAACAAAAGTAAAAAAATCCAAGCAGGAACCTCTTTATGGACAACCTTCATATTCTGCGCTTGAGAAAAAGCCTCTGCCATTTGCTTAGGTGTAAGAACGTCCCCAGCAAGTTCTATTTCTTGACCAATATACTTATCTCTATTTTTAATTACATAAGCTGCAACACGACCCATATCTTTAGTTGTGATCAAATGTAAAGGCTTATCAGGCTGAATAGAAAATGGGAAACTACCTTTAAGGATAGAAGGTCGAGTGTACTTTTTCCAGAATTCCTCCATAAACAAGCAAGCGCGTAACATCGTTGTTGGTAAACCAGCTTGTTTCAAAATCTGCTCGACTTTATACTTCTGCTCAATGTGACCAACTCCAGAATTTCTATCTACTCCACCTGCGGAGTTATAGACAAAATGTTGGATGTCTGCTTGCTTTGCGGCTTGTGCAATCCGCTTTGCTCGTTCAACTTCTAGGGGGTCTGGTTTGGCTGTATCCGGTGCAGTAGCGTGGCAATAAATTGCTGAGACTCCTAGCATAGCTTGTTTAAGTGAGTCCTCATCATCTAAATTCGCTTCCACAAGCTCAATCACATTGTGTAATTTAGATAGGGAAGGACGGTTAAGGTCAATTTTTCGAGTTATAGCACGCACAGTAACTCCCTGTTCCAAAAATCCCTTAACGACATTTCCCCCTGTACCACCAGTAACGCCGACCAGCAAAACTTTGTCCATTCTGCACCTCAATATAATGTCAGTATTTTAGCGATTTTATAATATTTAATTTCAAGTGAAACCTATAAAATATTATTAGTCATATATAATACGTAGGTGAATTTAAAAGTCTATACAACATATGATTAATCAGCAATCAACTATAGATGACCAAGCTATTTTTGAGCAATTACTCGGTATTATCAATAACCTGCGTCACAAACTAAATGCTCGTTTTGAGTTAATTTTAGATGCTTCTACAAAGCTTTTCTGCCGCAGAAGGAGAAATACAAGGTTCCCTAAATATCTTTTCTGGCTCAGAAATTGAGCGGTTAGTGCATCAATGGGCCCGACGACCAAAAGCAGAATTTAACTACCTTCGTTTAATTATTTGGTTGCGATCGCATATTCGTGTTCCCCATCTCGCATTTGAGTTTGGCACTATTGGGCAGTTACTATGCTACATGGATTATATTCCTCGGACTGATTTATCTTATGACTTAGAGTACTTAGACAAATACTATGAACCAGTCAATGAAACTTATTTGAAATTCTTAGCAGATACTCGGTTTCAACAATTTAACAGTAAAAATACGTATATTCGTCAAGTTTTCTCACCTACTTGTTTATGCTTTACCAGCCCAATTACTGAAGAAATAATCACTATTATCAGTAATACAGCTTATGAGATGATGGAACGGTGGCTAAAGTGGGTAGATGAAGCTGAACCTGTACCAGAATCAGCACGCAATGCACTATCTCAATATGACTTGATACTACGCCGTACTATCGCCGAACGCGATCCCGGTAACGAAACTGCTGAACAGCGTCTTGGGGAAGAATTGGCTGATAAAATAGTTAGAGCGCTTTGGGGTGGATAAACCCTAGTATTAAAATGCTAAGCACTTATAATTATAAAGCCAATCATCAAACTCAGTCTGGCTTACCAGTGATTGCTCTGTAGCTCTACTTAAAAATTTATCACTGTCGGTATCATAAGAACGACTTCCCTCTAATCCACTACGAGCTTGGATAACTTGAGTTCGCTCTATGCGACTTTGTTCATAGCTAGAAAGAGCTGCTTTGATATTTGCTGCACGAGAAAGACATTCAGCCAATTCATATGCATCTTCAAAAGCTGTATTCGCTCCTTGTCCCAAAGATGGCACCATGGGGTGAGCAGCATCCCCCAAAAGCGTAACCCTATTGTTACTCCAACTTGGCAAAGGTGGTCTATCCCATATCGGTCTTTCTAAAATATCTTTGGCATTCGTTGCTTCTACAATACTTTGTATAGGTTCTGTCCATCCCGCAAATTCCTCTAGAACCCGAGCCTTAACATCAATAGCAGTTTGAGAAAGCGTACAATCGGCCGTCAGCGCTCCAGCACTCCAAAATATATAACCCTCACCAACATCAATAAATGTAAAAATTTTACCGACTTTAGAGGCTAATATAGTTACTTCATTATTTAATAGAGCCTCGTGTTTATACTGAATAATGGCACGCCAAGATAAACGTCCAGCATAACGAGGAGAACCGTCTTGTATCAATATTTGCCGTACAGTAGAGTTTACCCCATCAGCACCTATCAGTAAGTCCACCTGTTCCGTCTTGCCATTATCAAAATACACATTGACACAGTTCTCATTCTGTTCAAAGTTCGTGCAAAGACAATCAAGGTTGATAATGTCAGATGGTACTGTGGAGGCAAGGATTTCTTGCAAGCGTGACCAACGAATATTTAACATTGGTTGTCCATATTTCTCTGCAAGGGAAACAGGATTTTGCATCACTATTTCCCCGCTACTTTGTTTCACATTCACCACTCGACATTCACTACCAGCAGATTTAAGAGACTCTGCGATACCAGGTGCAAGCGCATCTAAACTATTTAATCCATTTGGAAAAAGACTTAAACCCGCACCAACTGGTCTGAATGCTCTCGCTTTTTCGTATATTTGGACATTGATACCTTGTTTCCTAAGAGCTAAAGCAGCAGCCAAACCGCCAAGCCCAGCACCGATAATAGCAACTTTTTCAACTAATTTGTTTGGTGATTCTACTGAGTTTTTTTCATACATAATAAAAGGCGGGATGATATTTTCGTCTTTAGGGAATAATACAAACTAATGGCTTGTGGTCTTGTAGAGACGACCCGATGGGTCGTCTCTTGCTAAACCCACCAAAATTAATTACCCGAACCCTTAGTTTGAATTTCTTTAAATTAATATAACACTGAGTGAAATTTTCGTTTAGTAAAAAACCCCAGCTTGAAACAAGCTGAGGAAAGCAGTTTGATTAAGGTGCATCTACCATCTCTGTATCCGTCATTATTAAGACTGTATCAGGATAAATCAGTAAAAAGTCATACAGAAAGTAAATTTGGTTGGTAAGAGCTTATAGACTACTGTTTAAACTCAAGAAAGTCTAAACGGGTTAACAATTTTTATTCCATCAATATTTGAATACCCGAAATCTTCAGTATAAAGGGTTTTAATATTAACTTCTAAGCAAGCAGCAACAAGCATAGAATCCCAATGAGATAGACTGTAGCGGCTCATTAAGTTCTCTGCACAATCAATTACGCTCCATGTAGGAACAGCAGCATACCAAACTTGTTGTAGATCGCGAATGTATTGGTATGCTTGAATTCTACTATATCCCAAAGATTCCAATTTTCGGCTAGCTGCTAAATATTCACACGCTACTTGCCAAAGCAAAAATCCATCCGTTAAAGACGCAACTAGAGAAGCTGCAATCTCCTGCTTTACCAAATTGCGAGGATCGTTGACATAAATTAAGATATTAGTATCAACGGCGTTCATGTAACATATCCCTTGTAAAGTAAGGAGCATTAAGTGGTATTGGATTTTGTTGCATTCGCTCGATCAACGATTTTAAAAAACGCTGCTTGGCATCTTTATCAGAAATAGGTGGTGATATGACTTGAGGAGTTTGAATTAGTAATTCAACTTCAGAACCTTCAGGTAAGTCGCAGGGTGTTTGTAAAATGAACGTACCGTTACGATAAACAGCCTTCAATAAGTAAGTCATAAAGTTAGCTCTATATAAGCTTGTGATTCCATCTCCAAGCATAACTGATTACCTGATCGACAGATTTGATTACTCGTTTTGTTGATCGCTACACTTCAAGCAAAAGATAACCTCCCAATAAGTAGTTCTAATAACCTTTCTACTTCTTAATTCATTTTCTGCAACAAACCACGAATTATCTCTGTTGGTACTTGGTCTGTAACAGTTACTGCACCAATTTGCGTAGGTAATACAAATCTAACTTTACCCGCTTTTACTTTCTTATCTAATTGCAAAGCTTCAATAATCGCTTGAATATCCAATCCTGGTGGTAACTTTGTGGGTAAATCCGCTTTTTCAATGAGAGTATGTTGTCGCTGGGTTTCTTCTTGTGTCCACATTCCTAATTCCCGAGCAATTTCTCCTGCTGCTACCATCCCGATCGCTACTGCTTCACCATGATTCACGACTGTATAACCAGTTAAACTCTCCACTGCATGACCAATCGTATGCCCATAATTAAGTATGGCTCGCAAACCAGCTTCTTTTTCATCTTTGCTAACTACATCTGCTTTTGCTTGACAAGAGCGGGTTATTATGGTATCTAAAAGTCCAGATTCATCTAGGCGATCGCTAGCTTCCATTTGAGCGAACAACTCAGCATCCCAAATTACACCATATTTGATTACTTCAGCCATTCCAGCCCGAAATTCTCTTTCTGGCAGAGTTTTCAAGACATCTGGGTCAATTAATACTAACTTTGGTTGATAAAATGCACCAATTAAATTTTTACCTTGGGGATGGTTGACCGCTGTCTTACCACCAATTGACGCATCCACCATCGCCAATAATGTCGTTGGTACTTGGATAAAATTAATACCTCTTAACCATGTAGCAGCAGCGAAACCAGTCATATCACCAATCACACCACCACCTAAAGCTACCATTGTGGAGGAGCGTTCTATACGGTTTTCTAAAGCTGTATCATAAATTTTTTGTAGGGATTCTAGGTTTTTGTAACTTTCACCATCAGGGAGTATACAGGTAGCAACATCAAAATTAGCTGCTTGGAGGGATGCTATAACTTTTTCTCCATAATGCTGAAATACATTCGGGTTAGAAATTAACAGTACCTTCTTACCTAACTGTAAATTTTTCATGCGATCGCCCAATGAACTGAGGCTAGAAGATGCGATCGCTATATCATAAGACTCGTGTGGTAGATTGACCTGTATTACTCCCATCAATAAAACCTCTTGCTTGCCATCTCCCCATCTTATCGAAGTTAATGGTTCAATATAAATAATGTATTTTGTGGAGAAAAGTAAATGTTCGCCGTAGTATCTTTCATCCTCTTCATTGGCTTGTTTTTTGGTATTGCTGTTGGTTTACTATTCGGTCTACGTGCTGCGAAGATAATTTAGTTACAGCTTATCAACCCTCCCCTTTCGCACCAAGGGGAGGAATTAGACTTATTAAACTCCGACAGTAACTTTCTTTTCTACTTCCCTAGGGGGACGCATTTCCAAACCTAATAAGTTCAACATTTCCCGGTCAGCGCTATAACCAGGACAAGGTGTGGTGACAGTTAACATATGTCCATCATCGCTGGAAAAGATAGAATTGGCTCCTGCTATAAAACATAAAGCTTGTTCAACTTGCTGTAGTCTTGCTCTACCAGCACTGAGACGCACATCAGCAGCTGGCATAACAATCCGGGCTGTAGCGATCATTCTGATAACATCCCAAATGGGAACATCTGGCTGATTTGCTAATGGTGTACCTTCTACCTGGGAAAGAATATTTATGGGTACAGATTCGGGATGAGGACATAGAGAGGAAAGAGTATGTAGCATAGAAACGCGATCACTAACACTTTCACCCAAACCGAGAATACCACCAGAACAAACAGTTACGTTAGTTTGACGCACATTGTTAATGGTATTCAGGCGATCGCTATAATTTCTGGTGGTAATAATAGTATTGTAGTATTCGGCTGAAGTATCCAAATTATGGTTATAAGCGTACAGTCCCGCATTTTCTAAGCGCTGAGCTTGGGATTGTGTCAACATACCCAAAGTACAACAAACTTCTAACCCTAAAGCGGTGACTTCCTTCACCATATCTAAAACTTCTTCAAATTGAGAATTATCTCGCACTTCTCGCCAAGCTGCACCCATACACACGCGACTAATACCACTTTGTTTAGCTTGTTGAGCGATACTAACTACAGTATCCTTTTCTAATAGTGCCTGTGGTTTGACTTCTGTTTGATAACGGGAAGATTGGGCACAGTAGCTACAATCTTCTGGACAACCGCCTGTTTTAATGGATATTAGCTTGCAAACTTGTACCTGTTTCGGGTCATGATACTGACGATGTACGCTAGCAGCTTGATATATCAACTCTAACAATGGCGTATCGTACAATGCGCGTATCTCTGTTTCCTGCCAATCGTATCGTATTCCCACGGACATAAAATTCTTTCGTAAAAGGGAGTAGGGAGTAGGAAGTAGGAATTGAAGAAAGTGGGGATTTTAAACCTTTACATAGTGCATACCACTAATTGATATGTACCATCACAATCAATGTGGAAACTCAGATCCTGTAATTTTATCTAGAAGTAACTAGAAAACAAGCCGTTCCTCCCTACTCCCTACTCCCTTCTTATCTTATCTAGAAAGAACCAGAAAACAAGCCATTCTTCCCTACTCCCTACTCCCTACTCCCTTCTTATCTAGAAAGAACCAGAAAACAAGCCATCCTTCCCTACTCCCTACTCCCTACTCCCTACTCCCTACTCCCTTCTTATCAATTCTTTGACAATTGCTCTACAAAAGTAACACAATACGAGTCTATAAAATATGTGACTTGAGCAATCTTAGTTTATGAAATTGGAACTACCAGTGATTGTAAGCGATCGCCTAATATTAAGAATGGCGACTAAAGACGATGTTCCCCAGATAATCCAATATTATACTTACAATCAAGCCTATTTAACTCCATTCTATCCTCTATGGCATGAAACATTTTTTACACAAGAATATTGGCAAATGCAGGTAGAAATAGACGTGCAAGAATTTATTAATGATTTATCGTTGAAATTATTTATTTTCACTAAATCAAATCCCTACAAAATTATTGGCACCATTAATTTTCGCAATTTTGTCCGGAGTGCGGCTCAATTTTGTACTGTAGGTTATAGCATCGCAGAAACTGAACAAGGTAAAGGCTACATGATAGAAGGAATGCAAGCGGCTATCAATTATGTATTTCAACAATTAAACTTACATCGAATCATGGCAAATTATATGCCTCATAATAGTCGTAGTGGTAATTTACTCAAAAAACTTGGATTTATAGTCGAAGGATATTCTAGAGATTATTTATTAATTAATGGTAGATGGGAAGACCATATCATAACAAGCCTAATTAATGATAATTGGCAAATAGAGTAACAGGGAATAGCGACTGTATGCAAGCTGAGTAGAGTATCCATCCAACTCGCTTTTCATGGTTCCACCCTACTGTTTTGGTTCCAGATTACCTTGAGTTTTCTTCATCTCAAGCAGTTTCTTGCTGACATCAAATCTTTAAGCTAATGAGTCTGATTGAAGTGTCACTTTGCTCATCGGTTTCAACAATTTTTAATCGGAAGTCGTATTAGATTTTACCGCCATTTCGGAGCTAGAAGCTTGGTTGAATCAATAAGTTTGATCGATTAAGTTATGACTGCGGTAGTTTTATACTTTGAAAATGGTCAATTTTTACTTTAAATGACATTGGAGAACAAACTTTATTTATGGTATGGCTTGACAAAAGACACATAAACAACTATATAGCATACTGAAATAACTGCTTTTGGCGGGAAACACGAGGATTATTTAAGAAGTCTGTTTTTCTCCAGAAGTAAGACTTTTTGTGGCTATATGACTATCAACAATCAAACTAGTAGTTCTGAGCATTTGCTGAAATCTGCTGTCAAAAGTTTAAAACCATTAGGCCTATTAACTGCTGTGTTAGTAGGCACTATTGGTCTCCCTAGTGCAACCAGAAGTATAAATGCTAACACTACCCAGGTAACACCGACTAATCCTCGGCTGGGAGATACAATATCGGTTGTGATTAATGTGGATAATGCTAGTAGTAATAATATTACCGTTGCTAGTGGTGAAGACATTTATCCAACGTTTCCAATCGCACCAAACCAGTATCGCGCTTTAATACCTACAACACCTTTAGAAAAAGCAGGAACAAGAATACTTAGGGTTTCTGGTAACGGGCAATCGCATTCTCTGACATTACAGGTACGCGATCGCAAATTTCCTGTACAAAAAATTAATTTACCTAAAGGGAAAGCAGGAGTAGAAGCAACAGAGCTAGAACTCAAGCGTGTAGCTCAATTCAAGGCACTGAAGACACCAGAAAAATATTGGAATGGCACTTTTATTAAACCAAATGCCGGACGAATTAGCACAACATATGGTGTACGTCGCTACTATAATGGTAAATTTGCAAAGGACTACTACCATCGTGGCGTTGACTACGCTGGGGCACAGGGTTCACCCGTAGTTGCACCAGCACGTGGACGAGTAGCCTTGGTAGGAAAGGTATCCCAAGGATTCCGAGTTCACGGTAACGTAGTTGGTATTGATCACGGTCAAGGAGTGACAAGCATACTGATGCACCTGAGTCGCATAAATGTAAAAGAAGGCGATTTTGTACCAGCTGGTCAATTAGTTGGTGCAGTTGGTACAACAGGCGCTTCTACCGGTCCCCATTTACACTGGGGTTTGTATGTTAATGGTAAATCTGTTGACCCGGTACAATGGCGAAATATCAAAGTTGATTAGTAAAGATTCAATTTTTACTAATTCTTTGTGTAGTTTGCCCTAAATTTAGGGCAAATTAAATTTAATTGATACCGTCCCTAGCTCGCTTGGGTGGCTTAACTATGATGAGTGTTATGAGTATAGAAAAAATTGTCGAACAAGCTCTCCAAGATGGTTACTTAACGCCAGCAATGGAAGCAGAAGTTGGACGCATCTGTGATAATGCTAGCGAACTCTCAATAGAAGAGTACATGGCATTAGATAGACTGATGGGAGCCTTATTGACTGGTGAGGTAGTGGCGGTACCTCGCAAACAATTTATTAACGTCATGGAAGAACTGGTGTTAACTGAGGCGATCGCTCGGGTTGCAGAAATTGAAGCGACCAGCGAAACTACTCTTGATGTTGGTGATATTGCTGCCTATGCGCTTAACCGTCTTCCACCTCTATATGCAACTACTGAAGAAGGTGCTAACTACCAACGTCAACGTGCTGAAACAGAACTCCAAGAATTAATTGCCCAGCAAGTAAGTGAAGCGATCGCTCGTAACCTAGCCCGGACAAATTCTGGTACTCCTGTTCTAACTAAGAATACAGGTAATGAAGTTCTGCGTCAGGTAAGCAGTCTCCTACAAGCCTACGCACCTAACTTTGAGCAGAAATCACACCCGTAAATGATTAGTTTCTTAGTGTTCCCTCCATTCTTTGCTCATCAAGGCCTGACTTCAACAGGTGTGCCTACCTTGACTTGTTGGTATAACATTTTGACGTCTGGATTACGCATTCGTAGACAACCATGAGATACAGCACTCCCCACTAGCTCTATTTCTGGTGTCCCATGAAAGCCAACATGATCTCGTCCATCTGTCCAAAAACCAATCCAACGCTCGCCTAAAGGACTATCAGGACCTGGTGGAAAGACTTTTCCTGTGATTGGGTGTTGCCATATAGGATTTAGCTGTTTTCGTTGTACCTGAAAAGTTCCTAACGGCGTCTCCCAACCATCTTTACCTATACCTGTAGGATAACTGGCGACAACTAAATTATTCCGATAAACATAAACGCGGCGATCGCTTAAATCAACAATGACCCGCATTCCATTTGATGAAGCTGCAAGGGAAAATTGCGAGTTTCTAGCATAAAGCTGTCTACTTTGCTTGACTAATGACGCTTTTTGTGCTAAAGCAACTCCATTACCTGCATTATTTTGCCGGGTAGAATTACTTTCATACGTCATAGAAGAATTAGCGCTCCATTGCATAGCAATAGAGAGTATTGCTGTGCCAAAACAGAGCAACATTGCCATTTGAACTAGATAATTGTTTCTTAACATTGTGGCCGCCTACTGTTTTTCTCCTATATACCTAGTTAATTCGTAATTTTAAGTAACAAACATTGGATTATCAAAAATTTACAAATTATTATTTGTTCCTTGATGAATCCTGGAATACCGATGGGCACACTAGGGCTATACCTATTGTGCCACTGTACGCTTGTAAAAAACCGATAGTAAGAAATCTGATTTATCTGGAACTTTACAAGCGCAGTAATCAATCATTATTCGTGTGAGTGGGAGGAAAACTATGTTTGAAAAATTAGTTTTAGCAGTCACAATTACATTTTCTCTTAATTTATTTTTACAGGTTCGTGTGCATAACCAAACTGAGGTCGATGCTAGTTATCAGCACCCAAGGCATACATCACCAACAATTTTAGTTAAGATACACAACAAGTAGCTTTCTCGTCTACCTCAGATTTTAACATGGATATAATTTATCTTTCGTCAAGGGTATAGGGTCAGTAAATGTAAGTTGTACACCTGTACGTAATCCTGAGGATAAGCTATAAAATTATAATTAGGGGTGAAATAGCTGGAAATCAAGCAATATTGAACAAAAATTGTTGCTGATTATTTGGTACAAATCTATCATCTTTGTGTATATAAGCTTGTTACAGTCAAAAATCCGTCACTCCTGATAGGAACTTTTGATTAATTAGCAGGTCTAATTGAAAGGGATCACTTAAAGCTAGTACGATCTATGAGTCAATCTATTGCTGTATCCTGGTCAACGGTTGATACCAGGCTTCCGGAAGTATTGGTGCAAGTTGACAAGCTCTCAAATCACGATTTAATTTTACGCTGTCAAGAGGGATTGCGTCCGGATGGTGCTGCGTTTAAAGAATTACTGCGTCGCTACCAGACTCAAGTAGATAGAGTTTTATATCATTTGGCTCCAGATTGGGCTGATAGAGCAGATTTAGCTCAAGAAGTCTGGATTCGTGTATATCGGAATATTAATCGACTGCAAGAGCCTGCTAAGTTCCGGGGCTGGTTAAGCCGGATTGCGACTAACTTGTTTTATGATGAGTTACGCAAACGTAAGCGGGTTGTTAGTCCATTATCTTTGGATGCTCCTCGTTCTGTAGACGATGGGGAAATGGATTGGGAAATTGCTGGAGATACTCCAGGCCCTGAAGAAGAACTCACAACTAGAGAGTTCTATGAGCAATTACGTTCTTGTATTGCTGATTTACCAGAAGTGTTCCGCACTACGATTGTCTTGAGAGAAATCGAAGGCATGGCTTATGAAGAAATTGCGGAAATTACTGGGGTTTCTTTAGGTACTGTAAAATCTCGAATCGCTAGAGCTAGATCCAGATTGCAAGCACAACTGCAAACCTATTTAGATACATAAGTCTTTATAGCTGTTGCGGAACTTAATAAGTAATTAACCTTCTTTACAATTAAGCAGCTCGCTTTTGCCAAATATAAAGATTAATTAATTTTTGAGGCTTGTTTGCTGTGTTTACCCGTGTATGAATTGGTAATAATGTTAAGATGACTACTAATTCTAACTTTTACAACCGTTCCCACTCACATTTAAATAAAAGTGTGTCAAGTGGGAATCATAAGCATATCAACGAATCAACGGGTGCTAAAGATATGGTGAAGCGCGATCGCTTCGAGTTACTAAGTGCTTACTTAGATGGTGAGTTGACCGCTTGTGAGCGTAAGCAAGTAGAGCAATGGCTGTCAGACGACAAGTCAGTTCAGCTTTTGTATGCGCGACTATTAAAGTTACGGCAAAGCTTGCGAAATTTACCAGTACCGCAATCACAATCAACAGAAGAGACGATACGGCAAGTCTTTACTCGGCTTCGTCGTCGTTCGAGATTTATCTGGATTGGTGGAGGTACTGCGATCGCTGCTTGTGTTATCGGTGCAGTATCTGGTTTATTTTCTGGTACTGAACCTGGGACACTTAGACTCGCTGAGCAACCAACACAACAAACACAGTCTACAACCTCACCTGTTGTTTCTGCTTCACCTTTAATGATTGCCATTAATGATCCGATTATTCCGATCCCCAAAGTGGCAGAAAGTAGAAGTGATCAACTACCTGTACAACCGCAAAGGCGAGATAGTAGAGACAACATAAATTAAATAATTTAATATCCCCGAATGTTTTAGATCGGGGATATAAGTATTTTAACTTATCCACCAACCATCTTGTTGATGGGAGCCGCCAAATTGTATTACTTTTTGTTTTTCCATTAGGTACACCGTTATATAAATCCTACTCAAAGCTACTCAACAATATACATTGCTTACCACTTTGAAGTTCGTTTACTTCCTGCTTCAACCTAGAGAAGTCGGCTTCACCTAGTCCACAGGCTAACACTGCCTAACTGACAGCTTTTGACACGCCAGATGCTTCAAGCCGGGAAACCCGTCCTTCCTCTGTTTTAGTTAAGACTTGAGGTAGTCGTTCAAAGGTTTTAAGAACACCAATCACAGGTACTTGAATCTTATTACTACCTTTAATCTTGACGTTTCCTTCTAATGTGAAAGAATCACGCTTACCTTTTTTCTTAAACTTGGGAACGCCGCCAGTCTTGTTGAAACATCGTTTCCAAGATTCACGCAAAGCAAACAGCGCTTGTTGTGGTGTGGATTTGCTAACTTCGTAATACCATTCGTTCTCAGATTTCACCAGTGCCACTAACCATTTGTGTAGGTCAATTGCACTCGGAAACTTAATCTTGGAATCGGGATTGGCTTTGTTATGGTCGAGTATCTGTTTTGTCAAACCAAGTCCCCAGTTCCAAGCATGGCGAGCTACTCCACAATGCTTGATTAATGCTATGCGTTGCTGATTATTCAGTTTCAATTCAGTTTTGAATCCGAGTAACACGGTAGTTCCTTAATCCATTCTCTAAAAGACTGAGACATACTCCAACCTTGTTCCTCTGCGTATGCTTGAAGCTTGTCAAACTCTTTTTGACTAAGCAAAGCTTTAAACCATTTATCGCGTTTAGGCATAATTCTTCTGACTCTCTGGGTCTATTTTACCCAAGAAATACCTAGAATTTCAGTAGTGTTACCCGAACAATAACCGTACAAAAATCAACTAAAACTACCCATGCAGGAGTAGCAATTGATAATTTTGTCGAGAAATTAAGTTACAGTTCCTAGCCCTGGTTTCAGTGTTCCATAAACAAATATTTTAATCACTATTTATCTTTTTTTGGTGGTAAAAACAGTGGTAAACATCATTAAAAAGCCACCAATAAGGATGAAGAAAGCAAGTCCACTGGTAATTAGGTCAAGTGTATTAGTGTCCATAGTTTTTAGGGAGTAGGGAAGAAGAAGGGAGTAGGGAGTAGGGAGTAGGGGGGAACGACCTGGTAAAAGTTTCTTAACTAAATACAATTATAGGATTTGAGTACCTGACGCTCATTGATATAGCATATATCAATCAGTGTTCCTTACTCCCTACTCCCTATTATTAAAAATCGACTCCACGTTTAAGTTCTACACCTTGGTTCGCGTAGTGCTTGTGGCAGTATACCTCAGAATGGACACTGGCTAAATCAAAGTAAGCTGGCTGATTTTGACAGCGACCTGTAATAATAATTTCAGTATCACGTCCTTTGCGAAGTAAAGCTTGCACAATAGGTTCTTGTGGTAGTAACTCTAAATCAACTGTGGGATTAAGTTCGTCAAGGATAATCGTTTTATATAATCCAGAAGCGATCGCAGTTTTGGCAATTTCCCAACCACGTTCTGCTTCCACATAATCTAATTCTTGACGAGAATTGCGCCAAACGATTGCATCCCGTCCACAACGCTGATGGTCTACCACTTCTGGGTAAGATTGTTGTAACGCAGCGATCGCTGCATCTTCTGTGTAACCAGTTCCACCCTTAAGCCATTGAACGATTAATACTCGGGTAGAGCCAGGATGATTTATACCTCTTCCTATAGCCTTTAATGCTTTACCTAAAGCACTTGTAGATTTACCTTTGCCTGAACCTGTGTAAATTTCAATACCAACAATTCCTTGATTTGTCGCAGTTGGATGGTGTAGAGGTTTCATTTCAGAATGTAAATCGGCAATATCTAGTAACTTATCTGGTGCAGCACGACCAGTAGCGATAATTTCTAAGTCATCCGGTTTAGCTTTAAGAGTACGCACAACTTCATCTACATCTAACAAACCTAAATCTAAGACAGGGTTAATTTCATCCAACACCACAACAGAGTATAAACCAGAAGCGATCGCACCTTTAGCAACATCCCAACCTCGTGCTGCTTCTTGTTGGTCAAAAGTTGTGATTTCCTCATGTCCAAAAAATTCGGCTCTTCCGGTGCGAACTTGATCAATTAAATGAGGAAAACCGCGTTGTAATGCGGCGATCGCTCCATCTTCATCATAATCTCGTTCTGGGCCTTTAAGAAACTGCAATAGCAAGACTCGGTTGGAATAGCTGGTAGTATTTATCCCTAAACCAATAGAACGCAAAACCACCCCAAGAGCTGCTTGAGACTTACCTTTTCCCGCACCGTCATATACGTGAATTTGCCCTGTAACCCGCTGTTGACGCACTGTAGCTGTGCGAATACCGATACCGTTCCTGATCATCTTACAAAAAGGTGTAACGTGGCAGTCTTTAATCTTACCGAAGGTCTTGTATTATCAGATAGAGAAATAATAATTTACCTACTGTTGCCATTTGTCAAGTAGCAGATGTAAAAATAATTTAGTATTAACTCAACAAAGGGTATAAGTAATTTAAAACATCTTGCGTAAAACCGCGTAAATTGCCAGTATTTCAGCGATTTGTATTTGAACGAAGCATTTATTCGCACAAGGGTACTGAAACAAAAAGGTAGTCATAGGCAGGAATAATGAGATAATTTGCTTCATCTTTCCGTGTAATGTAGCTATAATTTCTCAAGTTAAGCTTTACCCACTACTATGTATGTTTGGACAATTCATTTCTTTACCTTTACCTACAGTTACACCTTTCGGTACAATATTGTTTGATTTTTTATATTTATTGCTAGCAATTGCCGTTGAGGCATATTTCTTAAATTCAAGGTTAAGTTTTGATAAGAAAACAAGTATTCTATATGCTGTAGGAATGAATTGTTTTTCTAAAGTTATTGGTTGGACAATATTTTTCTTACTTATTTACTCAAAACTTCCTATAGAAGGTTTAAAACTGAGCATACTTCAATTTGTCTTTTTTAATCGAATAGAGCCATCTATGTACTACTCCGTTTTTTTCTGGAGTGTAATAATTTTCATGGTAACTTTGTTTTTGAAATTGTATATATTAAAACTGCTTGTACAATTACTAAACGAGGAGAAAAAAGTTGCGGAGCCAGAAATAATAACACGACGTATTAATAATCGTCGTGGTTCTCAAACTTTAACGAGAGAAAGTAGGGATTTATTTCTGACCGTATTATTGGCAAATGCAATATCGTATACAGTGATTTCATTTGTGATAGCTGCTATACAATTTAATGTTTTCTTATCACTATTTGGAGCATAATAATGAATATCTTATTTAGGGACTTAGGCGGAATTTTTAGAATATTTGAAGGCATTTACGCACGTATTAGGAATTTCTTAATACCACCCAGACCTTATTCTTGGCAAACATTATTATATTTAAGCATTTTCTCTTGGATAATGTCATCTTTTGCTGATAATAGTGTAACAGTCAAAGATATAATCTCCTTGTTCGGTTGGATATTTTTAATTGCTGCTACTGCTTGGTATACTACTGATAATCCTATACTTGTACCAGGTACTAGTATGCCTATAGGAGCATTAGTAACTGGTTTCTTAGTCAGTGTCTTTGCTTTTGGTCCTATTGCGAACAGAGACAATAGAGAAGTAGTTGGGATATTTAACTGGATATATATAAACGACATTACACCAAGTACATTGGTTTTTTGGCCAACTATATCAGCAATAATTACTGCGATTCCAGAATTTTTTGAAGGAAGTGGAACAGATGCAAAAGTTCAAGCTCCTAAAATAGAAGACCGTCAGAAAGTTATACTGTTACTAGCTTGTTCGACAGTTTTGAGTTGTTGGTTGCAGTTATTTTTCCTAGTGAATAATTGGGTGGAAGAATATCCAAGTTTAACAGTAGAAAGCTTCCGCGAAAGTAGACTTATTAGCGGTTCCGAGCCATTAAAGAACGCAGTACCAGAAAATGGAGTTATTATTCTTAATAAGTTGGAACCAATAGTTAAGGGTAGATTAGCAGCTAAATCTTGGGGTGAAGTAGAAACTTGGCTAAAATATTCACGACAAGGTGAGATTGAACAGTTAGGTAGAGAAATTATAGAGAAAAATTTATTTGATGATGACGAAAAGTCTTTATGGCGTGTCGATTCGATTATAAATAATTATAACTCTAGTATAAATAGTTATAAACTAGATTTGCGGAGTATCTGGACTGGGCCTAGTGCTAATCCAAATAAATTTTATTTAAGGAAATCTTGTCAGATAGACCGCATAGGATCAACTGATATCCAAGCTGGTGAAACAGATTACGTTGCTGAGGTAGAATGTAAACCCAATGCGGTATTTATTCGGGGACAACGACCACCTGCACAGCAGGGATAAAAGCTATTAAGGTAAATTACTATGAATGTAGGTAGAATTTTTGTCTTAGCAACAAATGTTTTTCGGGAAGTAGTGCGCGATCGCATTATGTATATTATTGGTTTTTATGCTATAATACTTGCCGCTGCTTTTTACTTACTTCCCGAATTTTCTGCTTCCACAGAAGATAAAATGTTTTTAGATTTTGGTTTGGCAGCAATGAGTACACTCTCGTTAATTATTGCAGTATTTGTTGGTACAGCAATGGTAAACAAAGAAATTGAGAAACGTACTCTTTTAATGCTAATTGCCAAACCTATAAGTGCAGCAGAATTTGTCATTGGTAAATATGTTGGTTTATCAATAGTACTTGCTGTACTAATAACGGCAATGATGGCTATTTACTTATTTTTACTACAAATTGGTAAAATTTCTTACTCACTACCAAGCATTTCAATTGCAGCTATTTTTCTATTGCTTCAGCTATATTTAATTTCTGCTGTTGCTATCACTTTGGGTGTATTTACTAGTTCTTTACTCGCAACAGCTTTAACATTTGCCATTTATCTGATGGGTAATATTACTCAAGATTTAGTCCAATTTGGTCGTATAGGACGTAATCCTGGTATTGAACGCTTGACCCAAGGTATGTATTTGATATTACCAGACTTTTCGCGCTTAGATTTGAAAAATGATGCTGTTTACGGACTTGCAGCCTTACCTAACTCAACTACATTAATCAGTAGTGCAGGATACAGTTTACTTTATAGTGTAATGCTGTTGGCGATCGCAATTCTGGTCTTTTCTAAGCGAGAATTTTGAATCCCAACTTCCTTATAAAGGAGGTAAAAAGATTATGTGTGGATAATGAATTGTGCCATCGGGCATAATAGTGTCGTAAAATTGGGCATTAGTTAACTTCGTATCCCAAAGATTTGCTTCTTTTAAGTTAGCCTCCATTAAATTAGCCCATGAAAGATCCGCACCAGTTAGATTAGCTTGATTTAAATTAGCTTCTAATAATTTTGCTCCAGATAAATTTGCACCAGTAAGATTAGCTCTCACCAAATTAGCTTCAATTAAAGATGCTTCCACTAATTTAACTTCTCTCACGTCAGCTTCACTCAAATCAGCATCACATAAACTAGCTCCTGATAGATTGCTACCAGTTAATTTTACTCTCCACAAAAAAGCTTTACACAAATTTGCTTGTGTTAAATTAGTGTCACTTAAATTAGCTTCACATAAACAAGCTGCATAAAGATTAGTTTCATGCAAACAAGCTTGCATTAAATTTGCACCACTTAGGTTTGCTCCTGTGAGATTTGAATTACTTAGATTTGCAGAATATAGGTTTGCACCGATTAAATTTACTCCACTCAAATCTACACCTCTCAAGTCAATTTTACTCAAATCACATCTACTAAAGTCTCGTTGCTCAAAACGTCTATTTGTGATTTGACTTAAAATCGATTCCTGTTCTTCAGCATGATTTCTCATGATTCTAACCTCTAAATTTAGGGTGTATGTAAAATATTTAAAATGCAGCTCCTGATAATTACTGTAGTTTGAGAATACACCTTAGATGTAAATAAATTAGATAAAAATTCTGTAAAATATTAATCAAAAATCACTGACATTCTTCAAGCTCTCTTTTTGACTGGTTTTCGTAAATATAAGCCAGTTACAAAAGTCAGGAAAAGTTAACTCTCTTGGAGAAAGTGGAACACAATTTTCCAAAATTAGAATGTTTTTTTGACAAATCCTACGTAATTTCTACTATATTCAGTATTTATATTTATTTTTTTAAGTATTATTACAGTGGTTCTAGTATTTTATGACAGTTAGCTTAAAGCAAGATACTGATGCAGGACAAGTTCCTCATGTTTCACCGTATCGCCTTAGTCTATGGCTTAATAATGACAAGTGTAGTACTTCTAGATCAAAACGCACTAGCTAATACAGTAGATGTTCCCTTCAGTGGAACAGTTCCCTATCAAGCAACTTTTAGCAATGCTACCTCTGGTATCGCAGAATCAACATTTTCTGGTGGTTCTCGTACAGTTGGTAACGTGTTTGAGTCTGTATCTGCTGCTACTATTGACGTTCAATCTAGCCAGCGTACTAAAATCACTATTTCGCCTCCTCGCTTTGTATCTGGGGTTACTCCTGACCCCGCAGGGACAAACCACGTAGCTTTTTTAAAGTTTGGCTCCACAACTGCTAGGAGTGATGTTGCTGGTGGAACTGCCACAATCGACGCAGGTATCACCAATTTACAAATAGATATGTTAGTGCAGCGACCTGTGAATTTTCCTCCAGGAAATTATAGCTATGCTGTTACTCTCACTGTCACTCCATGAATTTTACTTCGTTTAATAGTTGTTTCATTTAGGACTTCCTATGATTCGTAGTGCTTTACTAACCTCTGTTGTAGTTTTGAGTTCAGTTGCGATCGCACCCAAAACAATGGCCCAAACTACTCCTCCACCTCAAAGTAATTTACCTCAGTCTGTTGACGTACCCTTTAGTGGACAAGTAACAGGTGTATGTAATGTTGGTGAAATCACTCCTGGTACATTGATGCCGAATGCTTCCTTAAATCCGATCATGCTATCATCTGGTGGGGTTCCTACGGGTACATCTGCTTCTAATGGAATGCCCGGTAAAGTTGTTGTCACCTGTAATTCATCTGCTAGTATTGCTATATCTAAGCCTGTACAAACTGGAGGGCCAGTATTTAATCCAGTAAAATCCGATGCGACTGTGAGAACACCAAGTGGTTTGGTTGCTGGTGCAGGAAGTACAACTCCATTAAGATTATCACCTAACCCTAATCCAATTCCTTTGGAAGTAGGTATGATGGTAGATAAAGGTAGTCCCCTCACTCCTGGAAATTATAACTACAAAGTTACTTTGACTATTGCACCGTAATAGGTATCTGTAGGGGCACGGCATCGGTAAGATAAATCTGTATGCAGAGTATTTATCGCGCCGTGCCCCGGCATCGGTAAGATAAATTTGTATGCAGAGTATTTATCGCGCCGTGCCCCGGCATCGGTAAGATAAATTTGTATGCAGAGTATTTATCGCGCCGTGCCCCGGTATTGGTAGGATGAGAAGTAGATCCGGGTGGGGGCGGGTTTGAATTAAGATTTCGCTTTAAACCATTGTATAGTCGCAAAACCCGCCC
>Ga0224723_1000805_pt1 | contig 20614 bp, 20 predicted proteins | sample Balambano_FR2_Me_FD_161647 | JGI IMG/M metagenome (GOLD analysis project Ga0224723, IMG submission 161647) | Freshwater sediment microbial communities from Lake Towuti, South Sulawesi, Indonesia - Balambano_FR2_MetaG | ecosystem: Environmental > Aquatic > Freshwater > Lake > Sediment | place... | reverse complement strand
TAATAGTTTTCAGCCTTTTTACCAAAAAGTTCGTGCAAAGAAATAACATCTAGAAGCTCAAAAGCCTTGCAGCCCTCACCCCCTCCCCTCTCCCAAACTTGGGCTATCCATTAGTCACATCTTTCTTAACAATCCTAAAACGGTTGTTATGAATGCACATTGAAGACTGAGGGGTCAAACATACTTGACAGTTTCATCTTTATCTTAATGCTAAAATAAGGCTTTTATTGAGAATCAAAAAACGGCGTTATAAGGGTTTGAAAGGATGTGAGTAAATACTCTCGCTAATGTTGAGAAAGATCCGGGTAATGGATAGCAAACTTGGGAGAGGGGTGTCCGGAGGACGGGGTGAGGGTCTTTTTCAAGCGATAGAGTTTGTCTTATTCGCTCTGTAGGCTTTTTCAGCAAGCCCTAAGGTAGAAGTAGGGACAATATCAAAAGTTTTGCGCTGTTGTGAAGACAAGGAAAGTGGGTCGTCTCCGCAAGGATTTTATTATATTTAAATTTGTAAAGACACAAAAAATCAATTATCATGCAAGCTATCTGTACTACTAGAATAGTCTCAGTTCAGGGGATAGAAACATGAGAGTCTGGATAGCTTGTTTTTTTGTACTGTTTGCTCTGGCAGAATTTTTTGATTGGGTGAAAGAATTTACTTTACCATTACCCATATATATCCTGGGCGGTGCATTTTTAGCCGTGGCTTCTAATTATGATAAGATAGTCGGCTTATACTTTCATGATATGACTGAAGCAAATCAACCTCAATTAGAATCAACACCGGAATCTACGCGCTCTATTTCTTTTTCCATTCCTAGCAATAAGGAAGAGTTACAATCTGAAGTAGAGTTGTAAATAGTTGGTTTATTAAAAGTGATCGCCTTGCTATCAATCCAAAGTGTTATCAGCGCTTGAGTTTTTGTGGCTTCTAATTTCATCGCCAGTGCATCAAAGGTTTTAAAAGCTGCTGTCCCCCAATGCATTGCTTCTAACATATTATCTTGAGCATATGCTAATTTTGCTAGCGCTCGCTGACAATATGCCATGTAAGTCCGATCATGATTAACTTCGGCCATGTACAATCCATCTTTTAATAGGAGTTGAGCATCGTCTAGCCGTTTCTGTTCAATAGCAATTTCAGCCAAACAACATTGTATAATAAATGTATGACGTACCCAGTGGAGTTGGTGAGCAAGGTTCAAGGCAAGAGTGTATTTTTCCTGTGCTTGTTCATAAGCTCCTATTTCAAAGAAAATTATTCCTTGATAGCAAGGTAATCGGGCGGATAGACGATTATACATGGGATTGTCTGGTTGGGGAAACTCCTTAAGTAGTATTTCTGCCTGATTTAACCAAGCCTGCGCTTCATTAAATCGACTTTGTGAAAGATATAATACCGCCATTGATTTTGCCAGATTTGCCTGAAATAGGGAATCTTGATGATGACGGAAATTCCAGATTTGCATCAACAAATCTTCTGCCTCTTTGAGTGATTCTGGTTTAGCGATCGCCACTAGTGTCCAGATGTAATCAAGCGTCACTTGAGTCAGCACTCGCCAGTCTCCCCGCTTTTTGGCCATTTCCATTAGCCACCCTGTCCAAAGTGCGCGATCGCATAGGAAGCCCAATCGGCTAATGTTACGTCCTCTAAATTGGGTATAAGTTTCTAAATTTTGCCAAAGTTGCAGTGCTTCGGTATAACGACCTTCTGTAATACACCATTCCATAACCGCTTGCAAATTCTGCCACTCTGCTGTCAATTGATCAAACCCATACCCACTCCATTCATCTATATCTGCTTTGCCATAAGTGGCAGAAAAATCCATATACCAATTCAACCAGCGCTGTCGTGCGTCTCGCCTAAACTCAGGATTGGCATTAAGTTCTGCCAAAGCATACTCACGAGTCAAAGTCAGCATACTATAACGATGGTTTTCTTGTCTAACAAGCGAAAACCCTCGTAAACGTGCTATTTCTTGTTGTGTCGTATCCTGATCCACTTGTGGCACTGCTACCTGGATCAAAGCCGGAAGCAGAGCTGGAGCCGGAAATAAAGTTAATGCCATCAATATATAATGAGCAGGCTTACCCCGCAACGGTTGCACAGAATTGGCAAAACAAAATTGAGCGACATCACCCGTTGGCTGCTTAAGTTGGTGAAAGATTTCTGCAACTGAATACCCAGAGGCTAATTGTCCAATTGCATAACTAATGGCGACTGGAATTCCTCCTGTTGCTTGGTACAGTTGCAGGCGATCGCTTTCTTCCAACCATACTCCTTTTTCCTGAGCTTCATGGCAAATCAGCGTCAAGCCATCTTGTTCTAGCATCGGAGTTAAGCGAACTGGCACAAAAATAATTTGTTTGCGAGTTGTAATCACTACTTTTACCGTTGATGGTAACTCATATAAGAACGCCAGAACTTCCTCTTGATCAGTTACAGTTTCTAGATTATCTACAATCAACAGAGTCCGATATCGGGCTAATGCTGCTTGAATTAACTCAAGTTCTATAAGGCTAGCACCAACAGTCCACACCTCCTCAATTACACGAGTAATCTGGCGAAAAATATCGTTTAAGGTTCGTTGGGGAGATAAACTATTGAGCAATCCCACAGAAGTCAGTCGTTGCTCTTTAGCAGAGGTAAAAATTATCACATCAAAGATGGGAGCAGTTGTTTGGGAAATCTCAGGATTACGACTTGCACGCAAACATTGATAGGCTGCTTCCAATACGAAGGTAGTTTTTCCAACACCACCCACACCATCAACGCTAATCAAATGGGCAGCGTGATGGGGTGAAAGTAGTTCCAGTAGGCGATTCAGTTCTTCTGTGCGACCAATAAATGTGGTACAAGTTGGTGCAGGGAGATTATGTAAAACCTGTTTGGATGGATTAGAAGAGAGTTTTTGATCAGAGGATAATTGATCTGATACTACTTGGGTATGTTGCAAAATATCTGTCGAGTTCTGAAGCGTTTTCTCTAAAGTCAGTCGGATTGTCTTGAGCCTTAATTTTTGTCCCAATGCTTCCGATAATAGGTGCCACAGTTGAGGGCAAAAAACTCGCTGCACAGTTGTTTCTGAATATCCACACACCTGAATATCCTTCAGCTTTTTCCCATCTAGGGCTTGCTCCAAAATTTGTTTCTGGACATCAGTCAATGATTTACCTGTGTAAGCAAGTACTTTTACATTGACTGTGTTGATTAACTCGGTCAGGTTTGGGGAATTCATAGGGCGGAGATCCCTACTTAGTGAATGAAGACAAATTGTTGAAAATATTGAAGACTATTCTTGAATTTTATAACACAAAATGAATTAATTTGAATTTATTCTAATTTATAGTCTTTCTATTTCAGTTGTGAGAATTAATCTAAAGGTTAGTGATGAATTCTACTAGTGATCTACTATCAGAGGCAAATGCATGGGTTGCAGAACGAATCGCATCGTTTCAAGAAGGTACAACAGTACCAGAACAGCATCTGTTGCAGGAACTTCAACACTTGTTTCCATCAATAGAATTGAACGAACAGTGGCTTTCTATATCCATCATTAAAGCATGGCAAGAAACGAAAACAGCCACCCATCAACGAACCCCAAAGCAGTGGGCAGAAATTTTTCCGCGATACCCGATTCTGAAAGATGGCTTTGCTCTCGCATTTCAACTTGATCAAACGTCAGAAATTTTGGACACACTCCAAGAGTTTGGTCTTGTGGTCGTTCATGTACTCAATGATGAAGAATGTATGCGATCGCGCAAAGCCATCTGCGAAGAAATTAATGCCATACCTTTGCTAACTCGCAAGGAACCCATTGATTGGCAGAAACCCTGGACTTGGGAAAATTGGAACTGGCCAATGAATGGCAAATTTTTAGAGTCAGCTCCGGCGTTTCATCAACAAGCCTTTAACAATCGTACTCACGAAACCATCTACCATGTATTTTCAACTATATGGAATGAGAATTATTTAATGGTAAACACTGATCGTTGGGGAATTGCACGTGGAACTCTTGGACTGTTATTTCCCCAACCTGATGGCTCATTCCAAAAGCAAGACCGAGAGGATTGGCGATTGGAACTAACCAAACATTGGGATTACAACCCCTGGTTACTCGTACAAGACATTCACCAAGGAATTGCTCCCGGTTACCAAGGACTAATCGCATTTGTGGATCAGGATATTGACACAGGATGTCACCTGACGTTACCGAGTTGTGTTCGATTTCTAGAGCAATGGTGTCAAGAGAACACACCACCTCCCATCACTGGGACAGATCGAGTCAGCTTTCGTCCTAAACATGATGATCCGATTCTTCAGTATATGCAAGCAATTCCGATTCGCCAAGGAGACTTACTAATCTGGTCTTGGGGTCAACTTCATTCAACAATTCCTAATCGCAGTGCTTCTATGCGATTGCACCAATATATAAGAATGTTCCCCGCAAAGAATGTTAATCCTTTCTATACGGAACACGAGAAATTTAGTCTGGAAAAAATGCTTATAAAATACCGTGATGTATTTTCCATTGAGAGCATTGAGCTTTCTGGGTTAGGAAAAAAATTACTAGGACTAGAAAGTTGGACTTGATAAATTAAATATTGGATACAGAATTTAAAACAATGAAGGTGAACAAAATGTCTGAATATTTAGTTGGTCAAACACCATCTTTAGAACAAATATATGAATGGATTGAGTCTTTTCATAAAAATGGCTTTCTAGTCATTTATAATGTGCTGACACCTAAACAATGTGAGTTCCTCAGAAATGATTTGGATGAAACTTTTAGGAAAACGAAAGGTGAGGATTATGAACCATCAATGAGGAAGTTCATGAAGCGTATGTTTGAGCATTCCAGACTTAATCTAGATTTATTTGCGCTGGAGCCGATTGTTACCTTTGCAGAACATTTAATTGGTGGAGCAAATGGAACAGGCTACTCAATGCATGATGGCATTCCAAATGCCAATGTGGTTCATGTCATCAATAATAACTCGTTCACAATTACTCCAGGAAGTGATGGATTAGCTCAAAATAAATGGCATCAAGATGATACACCACACGTTCTATCCCTTGATGGTAACCCTTTAACCAACATCCGTCTAAACGTTCTTGCCTTTACTGTCAACTATTACTTAACTGATGTGTTATCGAAAGAAAACGGACCTACCCAAGTCATTCCGGGGTCACATTTGTTTGGTAAGTTTTGTGACGGTAATATTTCAGGATATGAAGACCAAATACATAGCTGTTTGGGAGCGATGGGTACTGCGGTTTGTTTTAATAACCAGGTTTGGCATCGAGGTTCTAGAAACTCTTCGTCTGTCACTCGCTACGTTACACAGATTACTTATGCTAAGAGGTTAGTTGGGCATAAATACGCACCATTCATGAATTATCAAATGCCCAGTTATTGCTATGAAGAAGCAGATCAGAGATTGAAGCAACTGTTAGGATTTCTCCCTCATGGTGCTTATGGTTGATTTGATACCAATTCTGATAAAAAATTGCCCGTAATATATAACAATTGGTCAAGCATAAATCCAATGATTCCAACATAAATTATTCCCTGAATCATGTAATTATAATTGTTGGATTGATAGGCATTCCAAATCATAAATCCCAAACCTCTTTTACCTGTTAGCATTTCGGATGCTATAACTGTAAACCATGCTACCCAAACACCATTTCTCAAAGCGCTGAATATATGATTGATAGCAACACGAAAATTATGATCTTGCTTACGACATTGACGCATTCCTAAGGCAGTATTAATAATTATTGACCAGATAGCGCTGAAGAAAACAATAACAATTGTTGCAGCTTCTGGTTCTCTAAAGCCAATCAGGGCTAATGGTAGTAGAGCAATAGGTGTAATGCAGTGGGGTATTTGTAGCATCCACTTACATATTTGATAAACTAAACCATTGACACTAATCAAATTACCAATCAAGATACCAAAAATACTGGCTGAAATAAAGCCGACAAATAATAATTGTAGACTAGATAAAAAGTTAAAAAATATGCTACGTTCCATGCCTTTGGCTTCTCGTGTGGAACATCCGGGAAGTACTGCGGTGGTAGTACACAATGGTAAGTAAGTAATCTAAATCGCGCTTAGTTCCAAGATGAGGTATCGATTTTTATAAAATCTACCAGAAAATCAAAACTAAAGCAGAAAATTAAAGAAAATTTCAATAAATCATCTCTCAGCTTCAAATCCCCTAATTTGAATTATGGGGATTTCACTATTCCCTATTCCCTGTTCCCTATTAATTCTACCTTCCTACTTGCCCATATTACGCTTCATTTGCTCCAACTCATCTTGAGTTTCCCACCGTAGAAATTGTTGCTCTAAATCATCAAATTTACTACTGCTAGATTTATTAGACCAACCATCTGTTTCTATCCGTTGTTGTGCTTGAGCTTGGGTACGAGCTGTTTGTGCTTCCGCTGCTTTAGATTGTACTTCTTGCCGTCGTGCCTGAATTTTTCTTAACAATTCTTTAGATTGGTTGATCCGTTCCTTCAAACCTTGCATTTGTCCCCAACGCTGATTACCTTCACGTAAAAGTGCAGCTTCTCTTTCCTGTGCTGCTGCTGCTAAATCAAACCTATTAGAAGCTTTCGCCTTTTCCACACGGATATGCCATTTTTGGATTTCTTGGGCCGTAGCGAGAATATCCTCTTGCGATCGCTTTTCTTGTACTTGTAATTCTGCAATTAATCTCAGAGTATCTTCCTCTTGCTCACGTAATTGTTCTAGCAGCGCTTCTAACTCTAAATGCGGATTATTTCGCAAAAATTCCTCTAAACGGTTTTCGAGAAAGCGACTCAAATCATCAAATAAGCCCACTGCTAGAACTCCCCAACAGAAATGTACACCTTATTGTAATTGTAATCATGGTAAGACGCGAAAAATATATTTACGTATATTGTGTAAAAACTATATAGAAATTACACGTAACTACCATGTATATTACGGTAGTAGGGTTTCGAGAGCATAATAGTATCTGTTAATAATTCTAAACAGAGGAAATCATGAGTACTCCGCTCCAGCCACCTGAGTATAAGTATAGAGTTCAGACATTAGCAGAAAAATTGTTCAAACGTGCAGATTTACAACCAGAAAAGCGACCAGGAGATTTTAGATTTACAGATTTTGATAATACATCCCAAGGAGCAAAAGTTACAGCATCCTTTATCTCTGGAGTATTCTTATTTTTATTAGGAGGGGTAATACTTTTTTTTGGCATTGTCGGAATTTTAGGAATAGGATCTAATGTAGGATTATTGAGCTTAGCTATAACAGGTATGTACTGTCTAGTTGGCTTTTTGATCCTAATTGTAGGGATTGCTAATATCTGGTCAGTACCTGTAACATTGCAAGCTCTCCAACGGATTGAACCAGGAGAATTGATTCTTCCTTGCTATCCACTACGATTGGGTGAAACTTTAACGTTTACATTTCGTCGTCATTTGAAACCAGAATATCAAGCAAAAACCCAAGGTAAAGTATGGGGTCGTTTGGTCTGCATAGAAGTTTACATGGATGACCGAGGTAGTGGTTCCGCAACATACTATGGAGAAACAATTTGGGATCAAGAATTACCACCACTAGATATACTACCTGGTAGTAATCGGATTGAGCAAGATTGGTTGATTCGCATTCCTGCTGATGGTACTCCAACCATTCGTACCCGTAAACAAAATGAGTCCAGAAATGTACTGTGGGGTATTGATGTCTCGATAGATATTCCTGGATTAATAAAAAGTGACTCCGTATTTTGTCTAAAAATTGAGCCGGAGGTAATTTAATGTTAGATATTACTCTTCAAGATTCCATCGTGGAAGCAGGTAAACCGTTACTTGGCGAAGTAAGTTTGCAATCAAACCAATCCTCTGCTCAACCTATAACAATTAAAGTTGGTTGGCGCACAGAAGGGCAGGGTAGCAGGTACAAGCAAACAGTTGTCACTTTAGAATTAGGTCAACTATATCCTGGAAGTACACTTCCATTTCAGTGTGATATTCCTTATGAAGGGCCGATTTCCTTTCACGGAAAATTGTTCCAACTAAGTTGGGAAGTAACCGCTGAAAGTAAAACAGGTTTATTTGGTGGTCAAAGCCAGACAATTCCCATCCGGGTTGTACCCAGAAACAGAATTATTAGACTGCAACCATGATATTTGAAGATCCTTATCATGCACTGGGACTATATCGCAATCCGTTCATTTCAGAAGAGATAGATGAATTAATTGAGACTACTTGGATTGATCGGGGATTATCTCAACCACCATCAATCAAAGCCAAACTATTTATACAGTTACGAGGAGCGGAAGGAACAGGTAAAACATCTCACCTGCTGTATTGGCTTCGTCAAACTGGTGGAGTGTATGTAACTTACCGTGCAAAGCAATGGCAGATTCCACCTGTTGCCGATATTGTATACTGGGACGAAGCTCAAGCAATTCCTCTGCCTTTATTGTTATTTGGATTATGCCAAGGTGCTACTAAGCAATCTACAATTGTTGTCGCCACCCACACTGACTTAAGTTGGGTTGCTAGAAGTTTTGGGCTAAAAGTTAAAACCATAGTAGTACCCATACTAGATTTAAACACTTTATTATTATGGGCGGAGCAACGCATCCAAACAGCAAAATTACCTAACGCAAAAAAAGTTAAGTTAAACTTAACACAAAGTATATTGGAAGAAATCTTAGTAAAATCAGAAAATTCTTGGCGAGCAGCAGCAGTTTACCTGCATATTTGGGTAGCGAAAGAAGCTGGTCTTTAAGAACACTGTGGAAGTCAACTACCCATAAGGGTACGGTTGTTCGCCCTAACGCGAGTGTAAAGACAAACAACCCTTTATTTTACAAATTATTACAAACTGATTCGACTTGCTCTACAGGTAGCAAGAGCGCTGATGCGATTTGTTCAATGCTTAACCCTAACCCAAGTAATCGGGGAATAGCATCTTGTTGTGCGTTTTCTGCAATTTCAGCACGCTGTTTTTCTTGTTCGGCTCGTTCCCGCTCAATTTCAGCACGCTGTTTTTCTTGTTCGGCTCGTTCCCGCTCAATTTCAGCACGCTGTTTTTCTTGTTCGGCTCGTTCCCGTTCAGTTTCAGCACGCTGTTTTTCTTGTTCGGCTCGTTCCCGCTCAATTTCGGCTCTTTCGCTACCAGTTAGCAACAAATTACCAGAAGTATCCCACCAGCGTAACCAAAGTTGGGTTTGATTTTGGTAAGTTCCTGACCATAAACCCAATTCTACTCCCAGTGGCTCAATTAAATAATGACCTCGTTCATTCGGTTGCATTTTCCGATAGAAACCGTTGATCAAGTTATAAACTTCTAGCTTGCCTGTCTTAAATTCGTAGATACCATAATAAGAAATATGGATAATTTGTTCATAGACCCAGAACTTTCCTGGTTTAATTATGTCACCTTCTTGAGAACGAGATAAAGCAGTTGCGTCTCTTTCTTCTGAACCGTCACCACTTGCAAACTCTAAAGCAATTAATGGTGAAATATATTCTCGCCTAAGTACGTAGGAGCGACGAATTTGCCCATCTATTGTTGGGGGTACATTACCAACATAAAACCAGTCTGGAGCTTCAGCACCTTTTTCTGGAGGCTCAGTTTCTCTCCAGTAAATCCCACAATCTTGTCCGATGATATAATAACCATCAGGATGAATTTTTTCTAAAACAGGGCCGATTGAGTCTGTTAAGACAATGCTTTGGGGATGCTCCTGAAAATTCTTCACAAAACTTCCATCTTCGTCAGGTAATTGAGTATGGTCTGGGAAAGGAGATGGTATTACTGTACGGTCAATGCTTGTAGTCATAGTTTTTTCTCCGTTTTTCCTAAATCTAATATAACCAATTCTTAACAACTACTTACACCAATACACCCGGATCTATATTTCATAGAATATATTCCAACTACCCGGATATATTTCTGTACGGGCGGGTTTTGCGACAATACTATAGATAAACCTGAAATCTTAATTCAAACCCGCCCTCACCCGGATCTATATTTCATAGAATATATTCCAACTACCCGGATATATTTCTGTACGGGCGGGTTTTGCGACAATACTATAGATAAACCTGAAATCTTAATTCAAACCCGCCCTCACCCGGATCTATATTTCATAGAATATATTCCAACTACCCGGATATATTTCTGTACGGGCGGGTTTTGCGTAACTCAGTAAAATTAATAACTTATAATCCAAAGCTAGAGGAGATTGTAGAATGGATAAGGTAACTCAATATCAACAAATCATTCAACCTGGGACTTGGCGATTGTGACATCTTTATCTAATAAATATTTAAACAAGTCATCTAAAACGCGATTAGCTCCAATAATGCCCCATGAACTAATCCAAACATCGCTTCTTACTTGGTAAATTCTACCTTCTTGAACTGCCTGTAGGCGTGACCATAAGGGGTGATTAATCAATTGTTTGAATCTGAGCTTATTGTATTGATCCATAACCAAGAAAATAACATCACCCTCCATCTTAGGAATTAGTTCTAAACTAATGTTTTCATTAATTTTGTCTTGATCCTGGTCTACAGGGCGAGGCAAACCTACATCATTAATGATTATTCCATTAAAAGAACTTTTCATGTATATTCTGATATCATTTTCCCAAACGTTAACTACAGATATCTTCATTTTTGAAAGGTAATTATTTTCTGGTTTTACTACATCAAATCCTAATTTTTTTTGTAAATTTTCTACACGTTTTTCATAATCACTAAGGAGCTTATTAGCTTCTTTTTCCTCACCTACAGCAATAGCAAATGTTTTTAGCCATTCCTTCCATTGGCCTTTCCCATCGGCAATAATTGTAGGGGCAATCTTTGATAGCATTGGGTAATTTTCTTTATCCCAAATATTTCCAAGAATCAGGTCAGGTTGCAAGCGTAAGATACTCTCATAATTCGGTTGCCCATACATACCAATACTTTCAATTCCTTGGGTTTGATTACCTAAATAAATATCAAAACGTCCATTTCTATCTGTGCTTGCTCCTACAGGTTTTATCCCCAAAGCTAGAGCGCTATCTAAGTTTCCTATGATAATTATACGCTTGGGATTGAGAGGAACAAAAGTTTCTCCCATTGCATGTTTAACCAAGCGAAAATTATTTATTGTTTGCGAACTAGGTATATATTTACTAGCTGGGGTGAAGTTTTCCTTAGGATTAATTCCACAACCAATTATTATCAAAAATATCATCATTAAGATGGAATAAAACTGAAATGTAATCTTAATATCCTTAAATGTCATTTTACTCAATTCACATATATCATTCAGATCGGCTTTAATATCTGATTTATGCATATATCCAAAAATCGAATTATTACCCCTCTTTGTCAAGTAAGAGGGGTTAGAATATATTACCAGTTAATTCGATAACCAACGCTCAAAGTTCTACCTTCCCCAGCATAATTTAACGGGTCATAGAAAGGAGCAGCAACCTGCGAATAAACTGGAAAATAGTAAGTATTAAACAAGTTTCGGATGCTAAGTTGTAACTCTCCTTGTCCTATTTTAATACTGCCGATGTAATCTATCGTCAGGTATTCGTTAATTTCTTTACCATCTACACCTTCAGAGAAGGCGCGATCGCGGTTTCCGGAATATAATAATTGCAAACGATTCTGCCACCCTGGTGTCGTTTGATGCTCAATATAAGCTGTCAGCTTGAGAGGGTTAATAACGCCACTACCCAATGCAAAAAACTCACCATCATCATCCTCGTCATTCTCACCCTCTAACCAACCAATTGTACTACCCACTCTCAAAGTCTTTGTTGGTTGCCAATCCAACGTACCTTCGACACCATAAGTTCGCTGAGGTGCACGAACGTTTCGCAATGTTCCATCATTGTTATATACAACCCCAAATCCTAAGTTAGACTTGCTATAGAATCCCGATAAAGAAGCCTGAACATTATTCCAATTACCACGGATGCCAATTTCGTAATTATCTACATCTACAGGAGTAGTAATATCTGTTTTTGAAAGACTGACAAAATTTTCAGGTGGATTACGTAGAACTCTACCAATATCCGGGAATGAAAAACCTTGGGAAAAGCTAGCAAAAACACTGTCTTGATCAGTAATATTGTATATACCACCAAGGTTAAACAAAAAATCATCGGCAGTTAAACTGCCACCTTGAATATCTTTAGGTGGTTCAGCACTATACAAATCAAAAGCTGCATAGTCATCGACATTTGCATTCAGGTTTACATACCGTACACCACCATTAAGGGTAAAGCGATCGCCCAATTTTGTTTGTAACTGAGCGAATAAACCTAAGTCAGAGAAGGTATAAGGTGGTATGAAACTAACTTCATCAATTTTACGAAAAATGCGCCCGCCACTGGCATCAAATTCTGCCGTATCAAACAGTGAAGCATTTTGAAAGATACGTTGGCGATCATAATCTACACCCCAAAGTAAGTTAACGGTTTTCTGCTGGTTAAACGGTGTTTCAATCTGGAGTCGTCCACCGAATTGTTCTGTTTCCCCACTTTGATCGGAAATCGTTGTCCCACCAAATAGCCGATTGTCATAAGGTAGAAAACCCCCTGTGGAAAATTGGCGATAGAAAAACTGTCCCTGTACCTTACTCCCCAAAAGATTCTCATGAGAATAACTCAGAGTAGTGTTGGTGGTAATGAATTCAAACCCATCTTTATAGCCAATAATCTGGGTTCCTTGAGGTATTCTTCGCAAACGTCCCTTCTGAATTCCTGGAATTTCAGAGGTACTTTCATCACTGGTAAAGTTAGTATCCTGTGACAAGCGGGAATGATTGAATTTGAAACAATTTGTATAGCTTCATTTATCTCCCCACACTTAATAATACTACTTGTCCGTAACCGAACCCACCAGATAATTAATACTGAAGTAATTTTTTGAACTACAAACTAAATTCTATTAGTAATAATTATCAGTAATTTTACGGCAATTAAGCGAAAAGCTGAAGCCTGGTATGTTCTTTAAACGGAATTTTTCTGTTCTTTAAACGGAATTTTTCTGGGAATAAACGCTGGGAGGTGTACCATATTTTTTGCGAAAAGCAGTCACAAAAGCACTGCGGCTAGCATACCCGACAATTTGTGCGACTTGATTTACTGTCAACTTTGCGTCCAAAAGTAATTCTTTCGCATATTCCATGCGATGGTTATGCAAATAACCAAACACGGTCGTACCGAATATTTGCTGAAAACCTTTTTTAAGGGTGCAATCATTGAGATTTACTTGCCGTGCTAATTCTAGTAATGTCGGTGGATTTGTAAAATTACTAATGAGAATATATCTTGCCTGATAAATACTATCTATTTGTTCTAGTTTAAGGGTAACGGTTGAATTTAATGGCGGGGACTCTTGCAAATCTTCCAAACGCACTGCCATTAATTCTAATACTTTACCTTCTAAATAAAGTTGCCTTGTTAAAGCGGTATACGGACAATTTAAAATTTGACGTAAGATAGTTTGCGCTTGAGGTGTTGTATTCTTAACTTGAAAGTAATCTACTTCTTTATTTGCTTGTTCAATTATTGTTCGCAAACTTACAGATACTTTTTCAAAATGAGAAAATATTAAACTTTCAAATAAAGAATATTCAATATGAATATCTAATTTTAAAATTCTTTCCTGGGCTTGCCATTCGTTATAGAACTCCTCACCAGTATCTAATTCAAGTGATACAAAATTTTGCCCTGAACTTATATTAACATTTGCGCTATTACCTAAAAGACTAAAACCTAATTCTAAAAAAGTACAAGCTTGAGTTTGGGAAGTTTCTACAACCAAATTTTCTTGTAACTTGTAGTCCTCTATCAAAAGAGACATTCCTGGACGCAAGTGAAACCAACGTCTATAACCATAACTCTTTCTCTTAGGGTCATTCAGTTGAAAATCATAAATTTTGGCTTGAGATTGGTTGTAATTATCGAGTGGAGTTGAGGGCAATAAATGATAGCAATCTGCTGATTCTTTCAAAAAAAGGGTCATATAAAAATCTAAAAAAATAACTAGTATTAATAGTTATAGCTAGTTTTTTTGCAAAGGCATTGTCTAAGCTATTTTTCGGCTTTCTTCACAGGTCTGAATCTAGCTCCTCGAAGATAAACATTAGGATTTATACCGAATTTATTGCGAAAAGTAGCAGCAAATAACTACGATGTATTTCAATAGTTTGATAGGATAAAGGATTTTTCTCTTCTACTCGAAATATTTGTTTGTAAAACTCTTCCTCCGAGATAATTAGAGCCATATTAGAAAAATGCCCATTAAGGTGGGATTAAGGAGATGTTTTCTGTCTCAGTACTTGAGAAAGCATATCATTATTTTTCACAAAAGTTTGGCTAAACAGAAGACAGACGTATATTGCGGGGTACAGAAGTTCGTCAAAAAAAATAAGTAGCTATTAATACTTTATATCTACTTAACGCTGTCCAGGTATCCGAATCCTTTTTGTAGGTAAAAATGGAAGTAAAAGTATGGAGACAAGCGATCGCTTACCCATTTCCGTAACACTAAAGCAAAATTATCGTTGAGTTATCTAAATTTGAACCCAATAAATGCTTATACAATGGCTGGAATTGTTAAAGATGCTGGTCTTTCAATTGAACGATTCCAAGAGCTTTTATAAAAGTTTTCAATCCTAGCCAATTTAAAATTATAAATCTCTAAAGTGGTGTTAACCAATAGCTAATTCCTCTAATTACCTTATTTTTAAACCCAAAAAGAGGTAATTTATCTTCAGTTAACCCTACATAAGTCCAGTGCGGTACATCATTTTCCACAGTCTGAAACCAACCATTTTGATATAACGCTTGTCTTTGTGTTTGACTTGATACTCTTAAATCAACTGCTAACCCCCACAAATGTTGCGATGCTCCTGGTGGAGCAACAGTACTAAGAATTCTAGTTTCTTTACCTTGACGCACTTTTTCCAAAGTTTGGTTATTTGCGTACTTTCGCCAAAATCTTAAGTTTGTCGCAAAAGAGCGAGTACAATCACTAGCACCGTAACCAGATTTTAAAGGAATTTTGGCACTTAGTTTTGCTTGATTTAAGGCTACTGCGGCAGACTGTTGCAAGAAACAGTTACTAGTACCATTAACTTTTTCCATTCTTAAATTAGCTTGGAACGCTTTTGTTTCTTCTTCTTGCAAAAAAACTTTTTGTGGTAATTTAACCTCAGGCTGTTGATTCACGAATACCGCACCATACGCATCCAATAAAGTGTATTCATAACTACCAGGCTGAGGGATTTCTGGTAACTTACTAGCAATGACCGCTAAAAAGCGTTTATCTTCAGGTAAATTCAAGTCAGGAGCTAATGGTTTGGAGGTATCTAAGCAAGACTTATCATTATTACTCAACCGACCAATCCAGCAATCTTCCATTTGATGGACATTTATACTTAGTGTACGATGACTTACACCATTACTAGCGACAACAGCAAAAGTAATAAAGACAACTATAGAGAAAAAACTAATATTCCTCAGAATTCGCTTCATTGTGAGGTTTTTGAACGACATCAAGTGATATACACATATTAGTCCATTAATCTATGTTACTTGAACAAAACTTGTATAAAAAAAAACTAACTTTAATTAAATCATATACCATGTATAGTAAGTCTGTAAAAATACGCATTTATAGAGACGTTCTAGTAGAACGTCTCTATGAAAAAGAATTATGAGTGATTGGGTACTGCTATAGAAAGAGTTACTCTATATCTAGATTGCAGGTTAAGATTTGCCAAGAAAGTCTTGCTTGCCAACTTCTACGCCACAATGTCTGAGAATATCATAAGCTGTTGTAACGTGGAAATAGACATTTGGTAAAACAAAATATAAGAGAAATGGCATTCCTGGAAAAGATAAAGAGTTATCACGCATTTGTAAAGTAATTGTTTTCTCTTCCGAACCGTCAATTTGCTCTGGTTTAAATGTATCTAAGTAAGTAGTAGTTTTCTGAACACGGTCAACAAGTTCGTTAAATGTCGTTTCATTATCCTCAAACTTTGGTGCTTCTACTCCTGCTAGTTGTGCAACACCTCTTTTCGCTATGTCAGAAGCAATTTGTACTTGTCTTGATAAGGGAAACATATCTGGGTATAAACGACTATTGACCAACACAGAAGGATCTATTTTTTTAGCTTCTGCATATGCAGCACCTTTTTCTAGAATACCTGCAAGGTTATTTAGTGTACGAATACAAACTGGTACTGAAGCTTGATACATTGAAATAGCCATTGAGATTTCTCCATATTTGGGGTATTGCTAGCAGACGTGTGTTAACCACGTTGTAAATAAATATTGCACAAATTGGTCATCTTAATTTACAGACCTGTATTATTGAAAGATTAATTTTAGTTATATTATTAATTTTATAATTGTTTTTTAAAAGTTTTGGACTTGTGTTAGTTCAGGTAAAAGATAAGCTAGCCAAGCTGGATAAACTTTTCTTTCAGTTCTTTTACCTTCTACAAGAAAGTAAAGGTTCATCCGACTGCAATTCCCTCGCTATAAGCATCAAGGTTAATCAATTGCATAAAAGCTTGATGGCTAGATTTACCGAGATTAAAGTGTGATGCATCTTTAACTGTTACTACACCACCTCTACGAGTCACAATTTTCCAGTGTTCCATACCAATTTTATTAATGATATAGGGATGGTGACTAGTAATTATAAACTGTAAATCTCTGTTTTCTAATAATAAATTACTAACGGTGTCAATACAATTAACTCCTAAGCTATTTTCAAATTCATCAATTAAAATTATAGTACCCTCAGCAGATAAATAAAGCTGACTAATATGCATTAGAGTCCTAAACATACCTGAAGATATATGATGTTGAATAATCCAATTCTTAACCCCTTTTTCTTTTATCTTAACTATAGGATATTCTGTAATAATATTTGCTAAATCTTCATTATCATCAGGTTCTATTTTGATATCTTCTACCTGAATAAATATAAAAGATTTACCTCTGAAAAATGAATTGGCTCAAAACGCCACTCTAATTCACGATCATAGTAAGTCATTTGATTGATTTTCATTTTTCTACCTAGTAAAAATAAATCTAAATACAGAACAATTTCCGAGAGAATTTTGATTTTAGCTTACCTCAGGTCTGTAATATACTAAAATATATTTAATAATTTAGGAAAAGCAGTTTTATAAATTATTGGTATTTACCGCGTCTTCATGCAACAGTAAACTCCGTCCATAAAAGTACGCGATCGGTTAAGATAAAAAATAACTCTAAGCTAGCTGTAAAGTATGACCATGCACGATTCTGTGGAATTTCAAGATGCCTTTGATGTCATCGTCGTTGGTGCAGGTCACTCTGGTTGTGAAGCAGCTCTTGCTACCGCACGGCTTGGGTGTCGTACCTTGCTGTTGACCCTAAATTTGGATAAAATTGCCTGGCAACCCTGTAACCCAGCGGTGGGTGGGCCTGCAAAGTCTCAGTTAACTCATGAGATAGACGCTTTGGGTGGGGAAATTGGGAAGATGGCAGACCGCACCTACCTCCAAAAGCGGATCTTAAATTCATCGCGTGGACCTGCGGTATGGGCGTTACGCGCTCAAACTGATAAGCGGGAATATGCAGCGGTGATGAAAGCAATTGTTGAAAATCAAGAAAATTTAATCATCCGGGAAGGGATGGTAACAGATTTAGTTTTGGGTGCTAATGATGAAATCGTTGGTGTCCAAACTTATTTTGGTGTGTCTTTTCAATGTCAAGCGGTTATTCTCACCACAGGTACATTTCTTGGTGGTCGGATATGGGTAGGAAATAAATCAATGGCTGCTGGAAGAGCAGGAGAATTTGCTGCTGTCGGATTAACAGAAACTTTACACCGTTTAGGATTTGAAACCGGAAGACTGAAAACCGGAACACCCGCACGGGTAGATAAACGCTCTGTAGATTACAGTAAGATGCAACCCCAACCTGGGGATGAAGAGGTGCGTTGGTTCAGTTTTGACCCAGAAGTGTGGATAGAAAAGGAGCAATTACCTTGTTATATGACCCGCACTACAAGTGAAACTCATCGTCTTATTCAAGAAAATCTCCACTTGTCACCAGTTTACGGTGGTTGGGTAGAAGCAAAAGGACCGCGCTACTGTCCGAGTATTGAAGATAAGATTGTCCGCTTTGCTGATAAGGAAAGTCATCAAATCTTCATTGAACCAGAAGGAAGAGATATACCAGAACTTTATATCCAAGGGTTTTCCACAGGATTACCGGAAAATTTGCAACTACTGCTGCTCCGTAGTCTGCCGGGTATGGAAAGTTGCGTAATGTTACGCCCTGCATATGCCGTTGAGTATGATTACTTGCCTGCAACTCAGTGTTATCCCACATTAATGACGAAAAAAATTGCAGGTTTATTTTGTGCAGGACAAGTGAATGGGACAACTGGATATGAAGAAGCTGCTGCACAAGGAATCGTTGCGGGAATTAATGCAGCGCGATTTGTCCGTGGTCAGGAAATGATTATTTTCCCTCGGGAGGAAAGTTACATCGGGACTTTGGTGGACGATTTGTGTACCAAGGATTTACGAGAACCTTACCGAATGCTGACAAGTAGAAGTGAGTATCGTTTGGTATTGCGTTCTGATAATGCTGATGAGCGTTTGACACCTTTAGGACGGGAAATTGGTTTGATTGATGACCGTCGTTGGGAATTATTTAGCTGCAAGCAAGCAAATATTTTAGCCGAAAAAGAACGGTTATATGGGACGCGAGTGAAGGAAAATGATGAAGTGGGTCAAGCGATCGCCTGCGATACTCAGCAAGCCATTAAAGGTTCAATTACTTTAGCTGACTTACTGCGACGACCAGGATTTCATTATGCTGACCTCAACAAATACGGGCTAAGTAACCCAAATCTTAGTCAAGCAGAACAACAAGGAGCAGAAATTGACATCAAATACTCTGGCTATCTAGCAAGACAACAAAATCAAATAGACCAAATAGCTCGTCAAGCCAACCGTCAACTACCTGCCCAATTAGACTATACAAGTATAAACACCCTTTCTAAAGAAGCACGGGAGAAATTGGACAAAGTAAAACCACTTACTATTGGTCAAGCAGCTCGCATTGGTGGAGTCAATCCCGCCGATATTAATGCTTTATTAATATTTTTGGAATTGCGTAAAACCAATACCCAGACTGAGGTTTCGCCAATAACTTCAAAAAAAATTCATGAAGCCCGATTATAGTAGTATGGTACACCGAAAAATTGGTATGATTGATGACATAAGTGTAATACTGTCATCTGCCTCAATCTTCCGGTTGCAAGTTCGATTTAATACTACTTAACAAAAAGCCATCTAGGGAGATTGGATACTTCATCCAAAAATCCTAACCAGGCATTAGGAGGTTCTACCGCCTAAAAAGCTACAAACTAGAATAGTTATGTCTCAAGAAGCCAGCACGCATCTCATTACTGAACCGTCAGAAGACCTAATCACCAGCGAACCTTGGTCAATAGAGACCTACGCTGATGGTTTGATAGATGATCTCTTTGCTGATATTGACTATATGTTGGATGGTAGACAGAACTTGTCTTCCTACGTACAGCCTAGAGAATATATTCCACTACAGACAGTTACAATACCACAGTTTACTGAAATAATTCAGCCTACTCAAACAGTTTCTGTTAAGAAAAATCACTTAAGTACAATTACGGATAATAATCAAAATATCCGTAAAACTGTCACTAAAAAAGTGAAAAAGCCTAGTAAGACAAATTGGTTTGGCAAAATCTTTGGCGTAGGAGCAGTCGCTGGGGTGGCGATCGCTGGCTTTATGTGCTTGCTCAATTCTGGGTTACTTGGTCGGCTAAACACCAGAATTGCCCAACAGTCCATCAAACTGTCGCAACCACAGCCATACTCGCCCACACAAGCAGAAATTCAAGCTGACTTTGCTGAGTATATACTAGGAGCGCTCTCAGTTATAGATAGGCAAGCTACAAAAAGTGACTTAAAATCTGTGAAACCTCTACTCACAGCTCAGGTAGCTCCCAACTTACCAACCTACACAAGTGCTGTACCCACCGCTAAAACACCTCTTGGTAGCTTACCACCAGTTTTAGCATCAGGTGGCACAACACCAGCTCCTGTGCGTTCCACAACTGTTGTAGAGCGAATTTATATCCCTGTATATCAAGCACCTTTACCAATGCGTTACGCACCACCTGCTATCGGTGGTGTTCCCAGCCCATTACCATCTGTGGCATTAGGGCGTAAACTGTCACCAGTCAAAACTGCATTGAATACAGTGAGAAAAGCCGCAAAGCCAGAAAATTTCAAGGCTTTGGCATTTATGCGGATGCCAAAAATTCAACCCCTGACAGTGAAAACAGCACCTATTGCTGTGCGACAACCACCCAAACCAATATTACCTTCATTGCCGGTACTACCATTTCGTGCTGCACCACCAAAACTACCCGTAGCCAAAGCACCTGCACCAGTACCAGCAGAAGTACCACCACCACCACCTAAGCAGGAGGTAGCAGCTGCACCTAGTCATGAGTTGCAAG
>Ga0224723_1000804_pt1 | contig 20646 bp, 14 predicted proteins | sample Balambano_FR2_Me_FD_161647 | JGI IMG/M metagenome (GOLD analysis project Ga0224723, IMG submission 161647) | Freshwater sediment microbial communities from Lake Towuti, South Sulawesi, Indonesia - Balambano_FR2_MetaG | ecosystem: Environmental > Aquatic > Freshwater > Lake > Sediment | place... | reverse complement strand
ACTCACCCAATGCGATCATCATCGTAGTATCTAACCCGCTGGACGTGATGACGTACCAGGCGCACATTACTTCGAAGTTGCCACGCATGCGCGTTATGGGTATGGCCGGTATTTTAGATACCGCACGCTACCGGGCTTTTCTGGCTGAAGCACTAAACGTATCGCCAAAAGACATTCAGGCCATGCTGCTGGGCGGCCATGGCGACACGATGGTTCCGCTGCCGCGCTACACCACGGTTGCCGGTATTCCGATAACCGAGCTTATCAGTTCCGACAAGTTAAATGCGATCATCGAACGTACCAAGGTAGGTGGGGGCGAGTTGGTGAAGCTAATGGGTACCTCGGCTTGGTACGCGCCTGGCTCGGCAGCCGCCCAAATGGTGGAGGCTATCGTGAAGGACCAGCGCAGAATATTGCCGGTTTGCGTGCGGTTGGATGGCGAGTACGGCATCAGAAACTGTTACCTGGGCGTGCCGGTGGTGCTGGGTAAAAATGGCATCGAGAAAATTATAGAACTTGAGTTGGATGCGGCAGAAAAGGCAGCCCTTGAAACCAGCCGCCAGCATGTACAGGAGGTGATGGACGTCTTGGACAAGTTGGGTCAGTAGCGCCATACAGTGGGAAACAGTAACCGGGTTGTGGCGCGAAGCGCCACAACCCGGTTTTTTTATCCTTTCCCCAAATTCATCAGCTTGTCAACGTCCTGATTAACCGACAAAATCAACAAACAGGTTGCTGTGCAAAACACAGGGCTCGTAATACAATGGTGGCCACTCCAACTGCCGTTGTTGTTTTGTATCTTCAGCAACCGGCCGCTCATGTTGTCGTACCATTGCTGCCAGGTGTGGTCTTTGCCAATCACCATACTTTCGCCTGTTTGCAGATAACTCAAAAACTCTTCGCCACCGTTGTTGCCAAAGCCCTCCATCACATCATCGCGCTGCGCTTGTATTTTCGCTTTGTTGTATACCTCGTAGGCGGTGGCATACTTTAATGCTTCGTCTTTGGCGAAGCCCAGCTTTTCGAGCACACTTGCCGAGGGGGCTGCTTCAGGCTGCAGCCGGCCCTGGCGCTTCGCTTCCTCTACGGCCTCGGCCGCTGCCCGTGCTTCTTTGGCGCTGGCCCGGGTTGAGCCCGACACAGAGTAAAGCACAATGCCGGCACCCAAATCCGTGTTTACATCGCCTGTTTGTGCATTGAAGTTGTTTTTTTGAAAGGCCCGCGCCTGGTCCAGCGTTTTCTTATCAACGGCAGCGCCCTGTGCTTCGGCCGCTTCCAGCGCGTTTGTGGCGAATGATGACTGCAAAACACCTGCCCAGCCTGAGCCGGCCGTGCTACCATCGCGCTGCTGCGCCCGCTGTATTTTTGTTACGCAGATTTCGTTGGCTTGCTTTACGCGATGACGCAACGAAGCATCGTTTTGCAGGTGCCCGTCCAGCAGGTTAGAGAAGAACTGTGAGGTGAGTACCACGTCAATATTTGCTCCCAGTTTCGTTTGAATCTGCGTACCCGTAAGGCTGGTGATGTTGTTGCTTTGCAGCGGTGCCGATTCTACAGCCTGCAGCAAGTAGTTCAGGGCTTTCGTCAGTCGTTGGCGGTGCTCCCCTGTATGGGGGGTATAGCCCGAGCGCAACAGAGCCATGGCTACCATGGCGGTGGTGGCGGGGTCGCTGGCTACCGCGTGGGGGTCCATCACGTCTTGCCGGTAGTGCGAGCCTGCGCCCCAGCCTCCATCGGGATTCTGTGCCAGCGCCAGCCAGTTGAGCCCACGTGAAAGCGAGAGCTGCACGCGTTCTGGTGTCTTGAACCGAAACATGGAATCGCTGGCTTCTTCGCCCATAACCGTTTTGAACACACAACCGGCCGGGTAAGGGCGCGAGATTTTTTGGTTTGGTTTGTTTCGATGCGCGAACGAAACAAATAGCAGCGAGGCCGCGGTGAGCAAGGCTGCGGAGGTGAACTTCATGGTCTTCATAATTTTTTGTTTTGTACCGGCAGGATGTGCGACCAGCCATCTTTCCATAACCCAAACAGGTTTTTTTTGACAGATGGCAAGCGCAATGCAGGTATGGAGGAAAGTTGGCTGAGGAAATCCGCCGTCCGGGGACTGGGAACTTCTGTCTGGCAGCAGACGTTTACAGGCTTTATTCTTAGTCTTATTTCGGTGAATATCCATAAGTCCGGTAGATTGAGTCGCGCGTAACACACGTGGATATCCCCGGCAGCAACCATTTTGCAAATACAATTAGCCAGCAGATGAAAACATTAATTCCTAACCGTGTGGTGATAACGGGTGCCGGTGCGCTTACTCCACTTGGTAATTCCGTAACTGCATTCTGGCACAAATTGGTAGCAGGCGAGAGTGGTGCCGCACGCATTACCCGGTTCGACACCAGCAAGTTCAAAACGCATTTTGCCTGCGAGGTGAAAGGATACGATGCGCGCGATTTTTTTGACGTGAAAGAAGTGCGCAAGCTAGATTTGTTTTCGCAGTATGCCGTGGTGGCGGCCACGCAGGCCATCGAAGATTCTGGCTTGCTGAAAGCCCACATTAACAAGCACCGCATTGGTGTTATCTGGGGCTCCGGCAATGGCGGCTTCCTTACTTTTCAGGAGCAGGTAACGGAGTTTGTTAAAGGCGATGGTACCCCCAGGTTTAGCCCATTCTTTATCCCCAAAGTAATTCCTGATATTGCCGCGGGTTGGATCTCGATGAAGTACGGCCTAATGGGGCCCAACTTTATCACCGTTTCGGCTTGTGCCACCTCCACCACGTCACTTATTGACGCCATGAATTACATACGCTGGGGCAAGGCCGATGCCATCATTGCCGGTGGCTCGGAAGCAGCCATCAATGAGTCGGGCATTGGCGGGTTTGGCGCGCTTAAGGCACTCTCCACACGCAACGATGAGCCTGCCACCGCCTCGCGTCCGTTTGACGCCACGCGTGATGGGTTTGTGATGGGCGAGGGTGGAGTGGCGCTGGTGCTGGAAAGCCTTGATCACGCGCTGAAACGTGGAGCAAGAATTTATGCTGAGGTGGCAGGCGGGGGCATGTCGGCCGATGCTTACCACCTCACCAGCACACACCCCGAGGGGCTGGGCGCATGGTTGGGCATGCAAAATGCCCTTGAAGATGCTGACCTTGCTCCTGCCGATGTTGATTACCTGAATGTGCATGCCACCTCTACACCGCTGGGCGATGAGAGTGAAGCCAGGGCAGTGGTGAAACTTTTTGGCAACGCGCCTGAGCATCTTCACATCAGCGCCACAAAGTCGGCCACAGGCCACCTGCTGGGTGCAGCCGGTGCCATAGAAGCCCTGGTGTGCACGCTGGCGGTGCAGCACGATGTGGTGCCGGCCACTATCAACACGCAACAAGTGGATGCAGCCATTCCCAGCGGTTTGAACCTTACCCTGGGGCATCCGGTAAAAAAGCGCGTCAACGTTGCCATGAGCAACACGTTTGGCTTTGGCGGCCACAACGCCACGTTGATCGTGAAGAAATTTCAATAGCAAGTAAACCAACTCCGGCAGAGGTCGTGATTACGCGTATGCCGGACTATTTATGGCTATCCCCGTACAAGTCTTTGTATGTTAGTATGCTGGAAGCCTGTTTACGAGACTTCAAAATGTTAAGAAAGTACAGCAAGGCAATGGCCATTAACACGAATACCGTCATGTAGGCAATCGTTAGAATGAACCCGTTGTATTCAAATAGCCCTTCATAGGTAAAGATGTCGTATGTAAATGCAAGCATACCCATTGAGGTGGAGAGCACAAAGAGGCCCGACCCTGTGCGCTCATTGACCACCGCTCTGATCACGACAAAACCGCCATATACAATTACCAATCCCGCCACCACCAGGTATACATTGAGCCACTCGGTAAACACGAAAGGGGGCGTGATAATGGCAAAGCCGACAAAGAGGCTATTAACAGTCACTAAAAAATACTTGATAAACGCATTAACCTCGGTGGCGAACAGGCGGCCCAAAAAGAGAATAGCCCATATTACCGTAAGAAAAATGGTGAGGTACTCAATCCTTACCAACGTATGCCAATTAAAGTCTGGCAAAAGCTGAGAAACCAGGTAATTGTTTGAGAAAGCTGCACGTACCGACCAGGTAGCACATAGCAATGAAAAGTAAATAACCACTTTCTTGCGGTCTTTCGTGGCGAATATCAACGAAAAGACAAGTGCAAGAACGAAGAGCACACTGGATTCGATAGCGGTGGTGATAAACGCTAGGGTAGATTTTTTTTCGAGTAACGAGGCTGCACCCAGGTAGAAGGGATCTTTCGTGCCTCCCTTAAAGTGTGAGAAATTGGCCACCTGCAGCACCACGTGCACCGTATCAGCCGAAGGTTCAAAGGCAGCGATTTGCGGGCGCCACTGCGGCTGGTAATTCTCGGGTTGTGCACTTACTTTGCCGTTTGAAGCAATCAGTTTGCCGTTAACCCACAGTTGGTAGGCACAGTACAGTGTGGGCATGTCGATGGCTAGCTTTTGTGTGGTGGGCACCAATAATTTAAGAGAGTAAGTGGCATAGCCCTGGCCACTTTTGCTGCTGCGCAGTGTATTCCACAATCCGGGCACGCTAACCGCAATGCCCCTGTCGTGCTGTACTTGGTCCGGGGGTATCAATTGCCTATCAAACCAAACCCATCCCTTGTTAAGCATCACGGCATCACTGGCGAGGTCTGCCAGGCGTAAGTCCACAGCTTCTTGCGCAAAGGTTGGTTGTGTCGCTGCCAGCACGATAAGCCAGACAATGGCGGCTCGTATGCCCGGTAGTTTCTTCGTCATGGCGTTTGAGATGCGGGCAAGGTATGTTTTATATTATTTCGGCAACGGCCGACTTAAGAGCGAAGTACGGGCTGTGTTTGTGTTTCGTAGCCCAGCAGTTGTATCATGCTTTCGCTGGATTGCTCGGGTGCAAACAGGCGTGTGGTGATTTCGCCATCATCGTTGCGGTCGATGAGTACGTGCTTGGGTGCCGGGATAAGGCAATGCTGTATGCCGCCATACCCACCCAGCGATTCCTGGTAGGCACCGGTATGAAAGAAGCCTATGTACAGGCGTTCTTCATCGTTGATCATCGGCAAAAAAACCTCACCCGTATGTGCCTCTGAGTTGTAGTAGTCGTGGCTGTCGCACGTTAAGCCCCCGATGTTTACTTTATGAAACGGGTCGTCCCACTTGTTTATGGCGAGCAGGATATATTTTTGATTTAAACCCCAAACATCAGGCAGGTGCGTAATGAACGAGCCATCGATCATATACCACAGCTCTTTATCGTTCTGTAACTTCTGGTCGACCAGTGAATACAAAACAGCGCCACTTTCGCCCACGGTGTAGCTGCCAAACTCGGTAAAGATGTTGGGCACGGGCACATTATTTTTTTCGCAGATCCACTTTATGTTTTCTACAATCTGCTCGATCATGTACTTGTAGTCGTACTGAAACGTAAGAGAGGTTTTGATGGGAAAGCCGCCTCCGATGTCGATCGAGTCGAGTGAGTCGCAAATCTTTTTCAGTTCGCAATACTTGAAGATAAAGCGGCTTAGTTCGCTCCAGTAATAAGCGGTGTCTTTAATGCCGGTGTTGATAAAAAAGTGCATCATCTTGAGCGATGCCTTGCTGCTGGGGGCAATCTTTTCTTTGTAGAGCGGCACAATGTCGCTGTAGCGGATGCCTAATCGCGAAGTGTAGAACTCAAAATTCGGCTCTTCATCGGCAGCCACGCGAATGCCAACCTGGAAAGAGCCGGCCACATGCCGTTCGTAAACATCGATTTCCGAAAGGTTGTCTAAAATCGGAATGCAGTTCTTGAAACCGTCATTCAATAACTCGGTGATGTATTGTGTGTACAACGGCATTTTAAACCCGTTGCAGATAATGTACATGTCTTTGTTGATCTTGCCACGCTCATACAGGCTGCGAATGATGGGAATGTCGTAAGCCGAGGAGGTTTCCAGGTGTATGTCGTTTTTCAGGGCTTCTTCCACCACAAACGAATAGTGCGATGACTTGGTGCAATAACAATACGTGTATTTGCCCGCATACCGAAACCGCTCCATGGCATTGTTGAAGGTGGCCTGGGCGAAGCGAATGTTCTCACTGATGCGGGGCAGGTAGGTAATCTTCAGCGGGGTGCCGTACTCTTTAATAATGTCCATCAGGGGCACATCGTTAAACAGCAGCTCATGGTCGCGCACCTTAAATTCCTTCTGTGGAAATTCAAAGGTTTGCTCAATCAGGTCGCGATAGCTCTTCATTTCTCTTGCTTCTCTTTAGTGTTCGAACAGCCGGTTGTGTAAAACAATACTAAAAATAAGTAGAAGTTGGCAGTAGGCAGTAAAACGCCACACGGTAATTTTCTGCGCCACACCTGCCAAACACCATTGCCCCAGGGCTCTGTCAAAAAGGGCAGCAATATTCACATAATTTTGTCATCTTTGCAATCTGTTTTAAGGCCATGGACTGCCGTTATTCACATCTTACCTTTTACCTGGTAGCAGCCGGCCTGAACCCCATGCCCGACCATTGAGTTTTCAAAGTCACGAGCAGGTGTCTCTTACAGATAGCCAACCTTGTGCCGGTAGAAAAAAATTATAGTTCGATCAACGTTATTTTTTCGTGAAAGAGATTAAGATTATTGAGGTAAAGTCGGAGATAGGAGCGGGCACGCGCGGTGCCAGCCTGGGCGTTGAGGCGATAAAAATTGCCAGCCTCGACCTGAAGTCGGATTTATTTCGAAAGTACGACTCCGTTGAGGTGGAGAACGTGAACGAGTTGCTGTTTGATGGTGCCGAGCACGCCCACGCCAAGTTTATTGATGGCGTGCTCATTATGGAAGAGCGCGTATGCCTGGAAGTTTATGAACAACTGTTTGATGACTTCTTTCCGATCGTGATTGCGGGCGACCACAGCACCGCTTACGGCACAATAGCCGGTATTAAAAAGGCGTATCCTAAAAAACGGTTGGGCGTGGTTTGGATCGATGCCCATGCCGACCTGCACTCGCCTTACACCACACCATCAGGCAACATGCACGGCATGCCCCTGGCTATGGCCTGTGCACTTGATAACCTGGAGTGCAAAGTGAACGACCCCAAAGGTGAAACCATCGACTACTGGGAGGAGATAAAAAATGTGGGGCACCCCGGAGCTAAAATTCAGCCCGAAGATATTGTGTACATCTCGGTACGCGACTTTGAAAAGCCTGAAAACTACCTGATCAACAAATACAACATCAACTTCGTTGAAACTGAAGATGTGAAGAAATTCGGCCCGGTATCCGTTGCGCAGCGTGTGCTGCAGATGCTCGCCCACTGCGATTTAATATACGTTTCGTTTGATGTTGACAGCCTGGATAGCCGCATTTCCACCGGCACGGGCACCCCGGTACCCAACGGGCTTACGGTGGAAGAAGCTAAAATACTAAACGCCTCTTTGTGCAAAGATCAGCGCGTGTGTGTCTGGGAAATTGTGGAGATCAACCCCACCCTCGATACTGAAAACAGGATGGCCGAAAGTGCTTTCGAGGTATTGGAAGCAACGGCACGAGCAGTGGAAACGCGGCCGGTGTTGGCCGAATAGTAGTTCAGCGTTCAGCCAGTTTTGTCAGCGCTTTAATGGTGCTCATCAGGTTACTGCGAATGACCGGGTCGGTAAAAATGCGTGGTATGTGGCTGGGCATAGAGTAAATACGATAGGTAACTTTTACCTGCTGGGGGCTGACCTGCTGCAACCGCCAGCTACCCGATAGTTCCATACGGTCAACGTCTTCAAACACCGGGGCCAGCCTGGAGTCTTCTACTGATCTGAAGGTGATAAACAGTTCCTTGGCTTTCTCAACCTCTGTGAGTTCATAAGTAAGAAAGTGGTCTTGGTCGCTCACCGGCCAGGGTATGTCGTGATAAGAATATTCCTGCCACACGGTAGTATCGGTTTGCGTATACACCTTGAACTTACTCACGTGCTTTTGCCACGTGCTGATGTGCTGCTCGCTTTTGATCAGCGCCAGAATTTTGTACATAGACGCGTTGACGAGAAATTCGCTTTTCACTTCGCGGGCCTTCACCGGGGGATTTTTCCCGGGAAAAGTTACCCAACGTTCGTGCACGGTGATGGGCGGGTCGTGGCGCACCAGATGAAAACCGGCATCGTCTTGTGCGCAGAGCCGACAGGAATCGACAAGTGTAAAAGTGAGCAGAAAAAGTGCTTTCATGTGCTGGTCAAAGATGCTTTTTCAACACGACAATTCACAATGCCGATACCCCCACGAAAAAAGGCTGCCGCGCTCCGCGCGGCAGCCTTCAATCCTCAAGAGGCAGAACTACTTTTGCTTCAACGGTTCATAGCTCTTAAATGGCGACAGCGTCACTTTTTCCATCGCGCTGCGATAGTCCGGCCACTGTTTTTCAAAGAACCGGTTTACACGCTCTACCACCGTGGCTATCTGCGCTTCAGCTTGCGCAAACACGCGTTGGTCGGTGGCGCCCACTGGATCATAAGACGACCTGATATACGCCTGTGCGGTGCCAATGTACGACACGGGCGTGGGGTCGCGCTGGCGCACAATACCCTGACGCTTGTCTTCCTTGCCCAAGATAAAATCCATAATGGCATTAATGGAATCCTTTACCGCTTTGGTTTTGTTCTCTGCATCTTTCAGGTCATCGCGCTTTGCCTCTTTCATTTTCTTTTCGTATTCCTCGGCAATGTCGCGCGATTCGCGCAGTCGCTCCGTGGCTTTGGCGGCAACGGCCGTCATGCCTTGCAATTGCTTGATCAGGGCATAGCGCGCCTCCAGCGTAGCCTGTAGATTGGGATAGCGCGGATCTGATTTAACGGTTACCATTGTAGAATCTTTCTGGCCACCAAAAGTAAGCCTTACTTTGTAGGTGCCGGGCAGCACCTGCGGGCCGCCCGGTTCGGGTGCATTTGCCCTGGGCTTTTCGCGCGTGGGCTGACGCTCACCCTTCTCGTTCATCGCCCACGTGGTGCGATTAAGGCCGTTGTCTTCGGGGGCTTTTTGCTTGATAGTCCTGATTTTTTCGCCCGCACTGTTGAATACCTCCATGGTGATGGAATCGTATTTTACTTTCGATTTGTCATCTTTTTTCTCGACTGCTTGCTCGGACTCTTTTTTGGCGGGTTCCGCTTTCACGCCTTTTTTACTTTTATTGTCTGCCTGAGCAGTTGGCTTGGGATCCTCACTGCGTTTTTCTTCGGGCTTGTTGATCACGTACGACATCATGGCTCCGTTAGGTCGGTTTTGTCCTTCGAACAAGCCATTGCCCGGAAACAGAATCCCGGCAGGATCCTGAAACGTAACCTGGTAGGCATCTGGAGCATCAAACACATGCAGCGTTTTGTTGAGTATCTGCGTCCCCTCCTTCGCCATTTCACGCAGCGGCCGAATGTCATCCAGCACGTAAATGGCGCGCCCGAAGGTGCCGATGGCGAGGTCGTGCTCGCGGGTTTGCAGTGCCATGTCCATCGTGGGCACTGCCGGGTAGCCGCTTGTCCACCGAGTATACGTCTTACCTTCGTCTAAGCTTACGAACAAACCGTTCTCGGTACCAAGAAACAGTAACCTGCGTTCCACCACGTCCTGCTGCACACATAGGGTATAATTGTTGTCGCCCACCTGTGTGCCATCCACCAGGCTTTCCCAGGTTTGGCCATAGTCTTTAGATCGAAACAGGTACGGCTTGTAGTCGAACTGCCTGTAGTTGTTCACTACCACCCAAACTTCGCCTGCATTGAAGGTACTGGCGCGCACCTGCGCAATCCAGGCGCCCTTAGGCATGTTTGCAATTTTTGCCGTCACGTTGGCCCAGGTTTTTCCCCCATCGCGGGTAAGTTGCAGTTGGCCATCGTCAGTGCCGGCCCAGATCAGCCCTTTCTCCAACGGGCTGGGGGCAATGGCCAGGATGGTGCAGTGGTTCTCGGCACCGGTGGCGTCCATAGTTAAGCCGCCACTCTCGTGTTGCTTTTGTTTTTCGGGGTCGTTGGTAGTCAGATCGGGAGAGATAATCTCCCAGGTGGTGCCCTTGTCGGTACTCTTGTGCACAAACTGGCTGCCATAGTAGATGGTCGATTTATCGAAGGGGTCTTGTGCAAAAGCGGAGTTCCAGTTGTAGCGCAGTTTTGTTTTGGCATCGGGGTGGGTGGGGCGTATCACTTTGTTGTGGCCTGTTTTGCGATCATAGCGACCCAGGAAGCCCTGTTGCGACATGGCGTAACCGAACCGGCTGTCGTCCGGGTCGGGCGAGACATCAAAGCCATCTCCAAACATCACCGCCTGCCAGTAGTAATTGCGAATGCCTTCATCCTTCCACACGTAAGCAGGGCCTACCCACGAGCCATTGTCTTGCAGGCCGCCATATACATTGTAGGGCTGGTCATTATCCACATTAATATGGTAAAATTGGCCAACGGGAATATTGTCAACAAAGCGCCAGGTTTTACCCATGTCGTGCGAAATGTTCAGACCGCCATCGTTGCCTTCAACAATGAACGAGGGATCCTCGGGGTGGATCCACCACGCATGGTGGTCGGGGTGCACGCCCGAATAGGGCAGGAGGCTTTGAAATGACTTGCCGCCATCTTCGCTGCGGTTCACCACCGAAAAAATGGTGTACACGCGGTTTTCATTTTTGGGGTCTACGTAGATTTCGTGGTAGTAAAAAGGGCGGTCGCCAATTTCATTCATTTTGTCGTTTACCAACTGCCATTTAGCGCCACCATCGGTAGATTTATACAATCCGTTTTTTTTGCTCTCAACTAACGCATATACCACTTCCGACTTGCTTCGCGCGAAAGCGAGGCCTATGCGGCCCAGTTCTCCTTCGGGTAGCCCGTCTTTGTTGGTTTTCTTTGTCCAGTTTTTGCCGCCATCGTGTGTGATGTAGAGGCCGGAACCAGGCCCGCCCGACTTGAACGTCCACGGGTGCCGGCGATGCTGCCACATGGCCGCCACCAGTTTGTTGGGGTTTGCCGGGTCGATCACCAGGTCGGCACATCCGGTCTTTTCATCCACGTACAGAATCTTCTCCCAGCTTGCACCGCCATCGGTGGTTTTGTACACCCCGCGTTCGGGGTGCTCGCCCCAAGGCGAGCCAATGGCTCCAACGTACACCGTGTTTGGATTTTTTGGGTCGATGATGATTCGATGTATGTGGCGGGTCTTTTCGAGCCCCAGTAGCTTCCAGGTGGTGCCACCGTCCAGCGACTTATAAATGCCATATCCGCCATTCAAACTGTTGCGGGGGTTGCCCTCGCCAGTTCCTACCCACACCACAGCCGGGTTGTCTTGCTGAATGGCTACCGCACCAATACCTTGAAGCGATTCTTTGTCGAACACAGGGTCCCAATGAATGCCACCACTGGTGGTTTTCCATAAGCCTCCCGAGGCAGCGCCCGCGTACATGATATCCGGATTGGCAATTACTACATCAATAGCGGTAATGCGGCCGCTCATGCCCGCGGGGCCTATGCTGCGCGGCTTCATACCCTTCATTTTCTCCATGTCAATTTTCTGTGCCTGGGCAGCCACAGCACTCCACACCAGAAGGAGGAGTGTTAGTTGAAAAATTTTTTTCATGATCTGCTGTTTTATTCGGGTAAAGATAGCTGCTGGCGTGGGCTAAGCTAACGGCCTTTTGCCGCCCGCACATTAAACCGGATGAGGTGTTGCTGAGCTACACCAATGGCGTGCACAGGCAGCCTAGGGCCGTGGCGGCTTTATTGTTTTTCGTTTTGTTCCCTCATACAATTCATACTCCAACAGCCGACAGTCAAGTTTGGCGGAATAGAATTCAATTCTTCGGCTTGCCTTTAAGCCGATTTTTTTTGCCAGGTCGAGGTTGCCGGTAAAGATGTAGCCAGTAAAGCCTTTGCACTTTTGTTTCAGGAAATCGCCCAGCGCTGTGTACACATCTTCCAGTTTTTCTACCTCCCCCAGCCGTTCGCCATATTCGGGGTTAAAGATCACGATTCCATTTTGTGTTGGCGGCAAGGGTGTTTCCGAAAAATCGCACTCGTCAAATTGTATCAGATGCTGCACACCGGCTGCCGCAGCATTTGCCTGCGCAATCAGCACGGCATCAGCACTGCGGTCGCTGGCAAAAATTTTTGGTGCACCGGTATCGCTGACTTGCGCTTGCAGTTGGGCAACCGCCCGCTTGTAAAACTCATGGTCGTACCCTTTTATGTGCATAAAAGAGTAGTTGCTTCTAAACAGCCCGGGCGCGCGGTGCGTGGCCAGCAGGGCGGCCTCTATCGCCAACGTGCCTGATCCACACATCGGGTTAACGAATGGGTCGGCTGGTGTCCACCGGGTGGCCATTACGGTAGCTGCCGCCAGCGCCTCCAGCATGGGCGCTTTGCCCGGAATTTTTCGGTAGCCGTGTTTGGCCAACGTTTGCCCTGAAGTATCGATGAAGATTTCTGCCTCGTTGTCTTTCCAATATAAATGGATGACTGCGCGGCTGTGGTCAGGGCCGGAGTCGGGCCGCTGGCCGGTTTGCCTGCGCAGCCTGTCGGCAATGGCATCTTTTACCTTTACGTTGGCATACATCGTGTTGTTTACCATCAGGTTTTCAACATGGCATGTTACCGAGAAGTACCCGTTGGGGTCAAGCACATCTTCCCAGGGTACATGCAGCAGCGCGCGGTAGAGTTCGTCAGGATGCGATGCCCTGATCTCCCGCAAGGAAAAATGAACTTGGCTGGCGCAGCGCAAGTTCAGGTTTAACGTGATACAATCTTCCAGTGTGCCCCGTAGCTCCACGCCCGTTCCAAACGTGCGCGTAACATTAAAGCCTAGCGCCTTTACTTCAGCTTCCACGTAAGGCGCTAATCGCTTAAAGCAGGTAATAACAATGCGGCTGGGCTTGGTAAAATTCATGTTTATGCGAAAGCAATTTCCTGCACACCGTAGTGCCTTAGTTGTCCGTTGGCCTCCACCTGCAGCCGGCCTTCGTGGCTAACGCCCACGATGCTCCCGGTAAATTTTCCGTGCCCGGCTACAAACGTGCGGGCTTGTTGGTAGCCGTACAGGTGCTGCAGGTACTCCTCTTTTTGTTGGGACAAGCAGCCTCGGTGATGCTCCAACAAACGCGCCTCGAGTTGTTGGAGCAGCAGGGGCAGCTCGCCTGGCAAAACACTGGGTCTGTTCAACTCGAGCGCGAGCGATGTGGCGCTGTTCAAAGCAAAGTCGGTTTGATTGACGTTGAGCCCGATGCCCACCACGCTGCGATCGATAAAAATGCCGCGGAGCGTATTTTCGATCAGCAAGCCACAGATTTTTTTGTCACCCACCAGTATGTCGTTAGGCCATTTGATGCGCAACCGGCCGAGTTGCTTTTGCTGAAGGTAGCCAAGCACGCCCAGCGACAGCGCCATGTTGAGTTGAAACTGAAGGCTGGCAGCCAGCGCCTTAGGTTTAAGCAAGAAGGAGAACGTAAAATTCTGGCCTGGTTGTGCCACCCATTGGTTGCCGCGCTGCCCGCGCCCGGCCGTTTGATGGTCGGCAATCACCAACGTGCCCTCCGGCAAATCACTTTTGGCAGACATTTCAGAAAGCAGCGTGTTGGTAGAGTGACATTCCGGCACGAACACCAGGTTTTTACCCAGGAAAAGCGTTTCGGCAGGAATTTTATACAAGGTATTTTTGGTTAGTTTTGCGGATTGCGACTTGTCAGAATATTCAAAAGTACTTAATGGCCATTAAAAAAAAGGTTTCCGCAGCACACTCAGAAAAGTTGGCCAAAGCAATCGTGAAGGGAATGCAGGAGAAGAAAGCCACCGATGTTGTGGTGATGGACCTGCGAAAAGTGAAGAATGCCGTTGCTGATTTTTTTGTGATCTGCTCTGGAAATTCGGATAAACAATTAGATGCCATTACTGACTCGGTTGATGAAATAGTATCCAAGACCATGAAGGAAAATGCGTGGCATATCGAAGGAAAGAACAATAAAGAGTGGATGATTCTCGACTACATCACTGTTGTGGCGCATGTGTTCCGCACCGATAAACGCAAATTTTTCGCCCTTGAAAAGTTATGGGGCGATGCCGAGATACAAGAAATTGAAGATTAGAACCTAACCACCCTAAACACGTTATTCAACTGATAAGCATAGGACATGGCAGATAAAGAAAGAGAAAACAAGATACTTCCTCCTAAGGTACCGCGCCCCAACTACCAAATGTGGGTGATCCTCGGCCTGGTGGCCGTTATTTTGGGTGTAAGCTTTTTCAATCGATCGGGCGAGCTGGTCGAAATACAGTCGAGCCGCTTCGAAGATATGGTGCAGCGCAGAGACGTGAGGAAACTGGTGCTCGTAAAGAACGAAGAGCAAGTGGAGATTACGTTGAAAACAGAAGCCCTGCAAAACGCAGTTTATAAGCAGGAGTTGGAGCGCAGCAGCCCGTTTGGTGTTAACGCCAACGGTCCGCATTACAAACTAAAAATAGGATCAATCGATAAATTTTTGGATAAATATGAAGAGCTGAGCAAGAACATCCCTCGCGACCAACAAGTAGATTTGCAGGTGGAGGAGCGCAGCGACATCACCGGCATGCTACTTAACTGGGGCTTCCTGTTCCTGCTGCTCTTCGGGTTCTGGATGTTGATGCGCAGAATGACCGGTGGGGCTGGCCCCGGCGGGCAGATATTCAACATTGGCAAGTCGAAGGCGGCCCTGTTCGATGCTGAGAACAAAGTAAAAATTACGTTTGAAGACGTGGCCGGGCTGGATGAAGCCAAAGAAGAGGTAAAAGAGATTGTAGACTTTTTGAAAACGCCCGCCAAGTTTACCAAGTTGGGTGGTAAAATTCCAAAAGGGGCATTGCTGGTGGGCCCTCCGGGCACAGGCAAAACTCTGCTTGCTAAAGCCGTGGCCGGAGAAGCCGGTGTGCCCTTTTTCTCGCTATCAGGCTCTGATTTTGTCGAGATGTTTGTGGGAGTAGGCGCGGCCCGCGTACGCGATTTGTTTAAGCAAGCTAAAGAAAAGGCGCCATGTATAGTGTTTATCGATGAGATTGATGCCATCGGCCGCTCGCGTGGCCGCGGAGCCATGCCTGGCGCCAACGATGAACGCGAAAATACCCTCAACTCACTGCTGGTAGAGATGGATGGATTCGCCACCGACAGTGGTGTCATCATCCTGGCCGCCACCAACCGACCCGATGTGTTGGATTCGGCCCTGCTGCGCCCCGGCCGTTTTGACCGGCAGATCAGCATCGATAAGCCCGACATAAACGGTCGTGAGCATATTTTTAAAGTGCACCTCAAGCCCATCAAACTCAGCAAAGATGTGGATGTTAAAAAGCTGGCGGCACAAACTCCCGGGTTTGCCGGTGCTGAGATTGCCAACGTGTGCAACGAAGCAGCCCTGATAGCCGCGCGCAGAGATAAGAAAGAAGTCGAACTACAGGATTTTCAGGATGCCATCGATCGGGTGATCGGAGGCCTCGAGAAGAAGAATAAACTCATCTCGCCCGAGGAGAAAAAGATTGTAGCCTACCACGAGGCAGGGCATGCCGTGGCCGGTTGGTTCTTAGAGCATGCCGACCCGCTGGTGAAGGTGAGCATTGTGCCCCGTGGGGTGGCCGCTCTGGGCTATGCCCAATATTTGCCTAAAGAGCAGTTTCTGTATCAAACAGAACAGTTGCTGGACGAAATGTGCATGACCTTTGGGGGTCGCGCTGCCGAAGAGTTGGTATTTGGAAAAATTTCCACGGGCGCATTGAGCGACCTGGAGCGCATCACCAAGATGGCCTACAGCATGGTTACCGTGTACGGCATGAACAAAGAGATAGGAAACATGTCGTTCTACGACAGCAAGCAGTCTGAATACAACTTTAACAAACCCTACTCCGAGGCAACTGCCGAGCGCATCGATCAGGAAGTAAAAAAGATCATTGATCAGGCCTTCGAGCGCACCAAGGCATTGCTGGGTGCACACCGCGAACATTTGGAGATCATCGCCAAAGAACTGCTGGAAAAAGAAATCCTTTTCCAGTCAGACCTTGAGAGGCTAATCGGCAAGCGTCCGTTTGCGCAGCAAACCACCTATCAGCGATTTACCAATGGGCAGACTGATAAGAAGAAGGAAGATACCGATGCGCCTGCTGCAGAAAAGCAGCCCGAACCGCAAGCTCCCGCAGCCGGCTAACCTGTTTTTTCATCGTTAGGCGCCATCACGCATCGGAAAGTTTCGGGGTTCCGGGCATTCACGAGCTCTGAAAAAATGTGGTATCATTGCAAACATGGCTCTACAGGTTACGCTGCCACCCGGAAAGAAAATTTACTTCGCATCAGATTTTCATTTGGGGGCGCCCGATGCAGAGCTATCGCTGGCGCGCGAAAAGAAAATTATCCGGTGGCTTGAGTCAATTCAGCACGATGCGCATGCTATTTTTTTCCTGGGCGATATTTTCGATTTCTGGTTTGAGTATAGACATACCATTCCCAAAGGTTTTATTTTTTTTCAGGGGAAACTTGCCGAGCTGCGGAGCTATGGCATAGCCATATTTTTTTTCACAGGAAATCATGACCTGTGGATGTTCGACTACTTCCCCACACATTTGGGCATTCCGGTGTATCGCGAGCCGCTGCAAGTGCGCGTAGGCAACCTTACCCTTTTGGTGGGGCATGGGGATGGCCTTGGCCCTGGCGACCGACCGTACAAACTCTTAAAGAAAATTTTTGCCAGTCGCACCTGCCAGAAGATTTTTGAATGGCTTCACCCCAATATCGGCATGGCGTTGGCTACACGTTGGAGCAGGCAAAGCCGTATTGCCAACATGAAACGCGAAGAAAATTTCAAGGGCGAGGAACACGAGTACTTATTAACGTGGTGCAAAGAGATGGAGAAAACGCAGCATCACCACTTTTATATTTTTGGGCATCGGCACCTGGTACTGCGCCTGGCCGTAGCACCCAGCAGCATCTACCTTAACCTGGGTGAGTGGGTAACGTCTTCGCACTATGCTGTGTGTGATGGTGTGGACACGCAGCTAATCTGTTTTGAGCCGTGAAGAAATGGGTAATTTTTTGTGTCGCTATAGGTGGCAGCTGCATTTTGGCCTGTGCACAGTCGGCAGCAGTGTCTGTTGCGCTTAACGATACCGTAGTAGGTGCACATGTAGACCGCGCGGGTGATTTTTATTTTGTGCAGAGCAACGCCTACCTGCAAAAGTTCGATAAAGACGGCCAACTCATCGCTTCGTTGCAACTGCCGCGGTTGCCCGAAGTGTTTGATCCTACCAACGCCATCCGGCTGCTGGTCTTCGATCGTAACGGCAGGCGGTATACCTGGCTGTCGGCCAACCTGGAGTTGAATGACTGGCTTGCGCTGGACGAGTCGTTCGGCATCTCGCCCGACCTAATCTGTCCCTCGGGCGACCACAACCTGTGGGTGCTCGATGGTGCCGACCAAACGCTGCGCAAAGTAGATCCACGCAAAATGCTGGTGCTTACCGAATTCAAAATTGAGCAGCCCCTCATAGGCATTACGGCCATGCGTGAATACCTCAACTTGTTGTTTGTTCAGCACAAGAGCGGTATTTCGGTATTCAATGCGCTGGGTAAGAACGTTCGTCAAATTCCGGGTGCTACCTCGCTCACGTTCATGGGCGAAGAATTGTATTACACTCAAGGCCAACAACTCGTGTTCTTTAACCTCTACACCGCAGCCCAACGGCAAGAAGCGATTACGCAGCTTTACGACTTTTTTCTGCTCACTGACGAGCGGCAGGTAACAGTTACCGCACGCGTGGCTGTGTTTCAGAAACTTCAGAATTAGCACGAGCGCTGCTGTTTGGGTGTTCAAAATTGAACATCTTTGTACACGAGAGAACAATGAAAACCAGCTTTGCTGTTTTTTGAACAGCTTTTGTGTTGGCATAATTTTTTCTGCTCTGAACGACTTAAACCTACCCAACCTATGGCCCACGAAGCCGGAAAAATTTTGATGATCGATGATGACGAAGACGTGCTGCTTGCGGCTAAAATGCTGCTCAAAAAGTACAATTTTCATGTCATCATTGAGAAAAATCCGAACAAAATACCCTTTCTGCTGAATAACGATACCTACGATGTTATTCTGCTCGACATGAACTTTAGCAAGGATACCACCAGCGGTAAAGAAGGCTTTGAATGGCTGGCCCAAGTCAGGGAGCGCGATCCGCAGGCGGTAGTGATCATGATCACAGCCTTTGGCGATGTGGAAATGGCGGTGCGCGCTTTAAAAGAAGGGGCAACGGATTTTGTGCTAAAGCCCTGGCAGAATGAAAAACTCATTGCTACGATCTCTACCGCGATCAAACTCAAGAAGTCTTATAACGAAGTGGATAAACTGCGTAAGGCCAAGCAGTTACTCGAGGAGCAAATAAGCCAGCCGTTCAGCGATATTATCGGGAAAAGTGCGGCTATCAACGAAGTGTTTGCACTCATCGATAAAGTGGCGAAGACTGATGCGAACATTTTGATACTGGGCGAGAATGGAACCGGCAAAGAGCTGGTGGCACGCGCTATCCATCAGAAGTCGAATCGCAAGGAAGCGTCATTTGTATCAGTGGATATGGGGGCGATCACCGAAACTTTGTTTGAAAGCGAACTCTTTGGGCACAAAAAAGGAGCGTTTACCGATGCACGCGAAGATCGCCCCGGGCGTTTTGAACTGGCCCACGGAGGTACTCTCTTCCTGGACGAAATAGGCAACCTTAACATGGCACTGCAAAGTAAGCTATTGAGTGCCCTTCAAACGCGGCAAGTAACGCGCGTGGGCGCCAACCAGCCCATGGAAGTTGATATACGATTGATTTGCGCCACCAACATGCCGCTTGCACAGATGGTTAGGGAAGGAAAGTTTAGGCAAGACCTGCTCTACCGCATCAACACCGTAGAGCTCACCATTCCCCCGCTTTGTGAGCGTGTAGACGATATACCCCTGTTGGCTGAACACTTTCTTGTCTATTATTCGAGGAAGTACCGCAAGCCGGTAACCGGAATCTCTCCTGATGCCATGCTGAAACTGAAGAAGTATGCCTGGCCCGGCAATGTGCGCGAGTTGCAGCACGCGTTAGAGCGAGCCGTTATCATGGCCGATTCACCAGCGCTGCAAGAGTCTGACTTTTTATTCAACCGCAAGTCATCGCCCACTACCGATGCTGATACGTTAAACCTCGATGAAGTTGAAAAAGCCGCAGTGGCTAAAGCCATACACTTACACAACGGCAATATTTCGAAGGCTGCTGAAGAACTGGGCTTAACGCGGGCATCGCTCTATCGAAGGATGGAGAAATATGGATTATAAATTCAATTGGCATTCGCCCATTGTTACCAGGGTAGCGATCCTGCTGGCCACCACCTTCGCGTTTGTTTATGCTTTTGAAGATGATGGCAACGTGAGCGCGCTCATCAAATTGGGCCTTGGTGCCGCCATCGCCTTCCAGGTAATACAGTTGGTTAAATTAGTCGAACGCCAGGCGCAAACTGTTTCCCCTCTTACAGGCTTAAGGTTTGATGAAACCACATTTACGTTCAAAAGCGATGTGACTGACGCCACGGTGCAACGCGAAGTTGACGAGTTGAACCAGAAACTGGCCCGTTTCAGACAGGGGCGTAAAGAGCGCGATTCGGAAAACCAATTTTTTAAGAACATCGTGCAACATGTAAGTATCGGCTTGCTTACGTTTACACGCGATGGGCGCGTGCAAATGATAAATGCCGCAGCGCGGAGGTTGCTGAGAATAGAACAGGCCGAAACGCTGCAGGATATTCGCCAGGTAAGCGAACCGTTGGTTGAGGCTTTTGAGCGACTGAAGACGGGAGGCCGTGAGTTGGTGCGCTTAAAGGATGATGATGAGACTATTCAATTAGCGGTATTCGCCATCGAGCTAACGTTGCGGGGTGACGAAGTGAAGCTCATTTCGATGAACAACATTCAATCGGAACTGGAAGAAAAAGAAATGGAGGCCTGGCAAAACCTGGTACGCGTACTCACGCACGAGATCATGAACTCGGTAACACCCATTTCATCTTTGGCAGGTATTGTAGAAGAAGAAATCGGAAAGAAGAAAAACAAATTACAGGGTATCCCGCATGCCGATCTTGACGACATGCACCTGAGTTTGCAAACGATAAGCAAGCGCAGCGAGGGCTTGATCCGTTTTGTAAAGGAATTTCGCAACCTTACCCATGTGGCAAAGCCCCGCCTGGCTGAGGTACCTGTAAAGCCGCTGCTCGAAGAGCTTGCCATGCTGCATAAAAAAGAACTTACCGACATGCAGGTGAAGCTGATTGTACGCGTAGCCCCCGAACAACTCGTTGTCTCAGCCGACAAGGCCATGCTGGAGCAAGTGCTCATTAACCTGGTTAAGAATGCCATACAGGCATTTGGCGAGAAAACCGACAGAGAAATTGTATTAGTGGGCTTTGAAGAAGACGGTCGCCCGGTCATTACCGTGAAAGATAACGGGGTGGGCATTGAAGCCGAAGCGCTCGAAAAAATTTTTATCCCGTTTTATTCCACCAAGAAAACCGGTTCAGGCATTGGGTTGAGTCTGAGCAAGCAGATCATGCGGCAGCATGGCGGGCGCATCAGCGTAAAGTCTGAGCC
>Ga0224723_1000803_pt1 | contig 20652 bp, 17 predicted proteins | sample Balambano_FR2_Me_FD_161647 | JGI IMG/M metagenome (GOLD analysis project Ga0224723, IMG submission 161647) | Freshwater sediment microbial communities from Lake Towuti, South Sulawesi, Indonesia - Balambano_FR2_MetaG | ecosystem: Environmental > Aquatic > Freshwater > Lake > Sediment | place... | reverse complement strand
ACATGTTCTTTCCTGCTACGGTTTCGCTTCATCAAGCCACCGTGGGAGTTACTTTACTGCTGGAACGCTCAAAGCTGGTCGAGTCACACTGGTCAAACCAGTGGCTTACCTCAGAAATTTAGTTAACGGCGATTTCTCAGTCCCCGCTCAATAGCTCGAAACATCTCTTCTCGGATCTGGTAGAGGGAATCGTCGTAGCTCAGGGCTACGTCTTTACGCTTTGCGTAGGTTGCAAGCTTGAAGGCAGCAATTCCGCTCGTTGTTAGACTGATGACAAAGAAAAACACGGCAAAACCAAGGGATGCCCACTGTCCTGTAATCAGCCTTGACCAGAAACTCTCATGAGCTACACGGCTCAGTTCCAGCCCCGACCTGACATTCCCTTGAGCATCGAAATGTGCGGAATAAATTTCGCCTCTTGTCTCCTTGAGAAAGGTGAGAGGACCAAGCTGATTAATCTGAGCATTGAGTGCTTCAAAGTTCGTATCAATCTGCTGTTCAAGCTGAGCTACTTCGTTACGTGCTCGATCTGCTCGTCTACAAATGGGCAAGAGCGACTCATTAACCTGCGTCCAATTGCGATCGCGCTCAGCCCAGGTGCCATAGGCACGGTTGTAAAGCAGATCTCGATTCGGATCGTCTAGTGGCAGTGCTTCTAACTTTTCTACAACGGCATCGCACTCAGCCTGAAGCCTCGATGCATCTTCTTTTTGACGCAGAGCGTTTTCTCGCTGGAGTGAGAACTCAGCCAGTACCCGCTCCTCAATTAATTCCTGCGCTCTCTCTTCAGCGAGCATTGACTGATTGAGCAAAAGCTCTGTCCCTGGCCCAGCCGTCAAACTCAAGATGAGATTGAGCGCCGTAAATCCCCAAAGTGCCACCTTAGCTCCAGGACGATCTCGTGCAGTCCGTGACACAACCGCAACGCCAACCTCATTACTCACCACCAGAAGTAAGACCCCTGTTACTGCGGTAAGTCCTGTACTGATCAAACCCATGCCCGCAAAGCTAAATTGCAGAAAGGGATAGGTTGTCAGGATATTGATCAGGGTTGCGGTACTGACGATAGTTGCAGTGCTTTTTGCATCGTTAGTCAAGGTAGTGTCTACATGAGCAGAACCGTGGAGGGTATCTGGATCAACCCACAAGAGCCGCTTGATTATGTCCAGAAGTTTTTCTCTGCGCGGCTTCGGAAGGTTAGACCCTTTGTTAGAAGCAGCAAGTTTCCTCAGCGGCGTGTATTCTGGCTGCATTTCTAGCCACTCTACAAAGTCCTCAGGATGGCGTTCAATCTCCTGAAGAAATCTTTCAATCAAGGGAAATTGAGACATGACAGTTACAAGTGTTGTGGATGGGAGAGGAGTGTTTACTTACTGCGTCTGTGCTTTTTTATGATTGGTTTAGAAGAACGTTGGGTGCTCTGAGCTGAGTTATTCTCATGTTGCACGGGAAGCCCCAGTGCTTTTCTTTCTTCCTCTGACCAAGGTTTCAATGTGAGTGATGGATCGGTCTCACTTACCCTAAGGTACTCAGGAAAATCCTGAATCCGTTCAATCCGTTGCTCCTGAATCTCTTGCCAGGAGTAGGTGTGACGATGAATCCCTTTATCAGAGGCGATGAAATAGCCTGTTAAACCGTTTTTCGGTCCAGATTGGGGGATATTCATATCCATCAGTTCCTGTGGCATGACAGTACGGCGAGTCGCTCGTTTGTAGTTTGTGCCACTGGATCTGCTGCCTTCCTTGCCGTAGGAGGTTGATTCGTTGTACCCCTGCTCTACATATTCGTAGTCGCCGATATACTCAGAGATAATCTTTGCTGAATCTGAGTCCAGCCCAAGAATAGCTTTGTGACGGCACGTGCCAAAGATCAACTTGAAGAGGGATTCCCCATACTCCTTAATAAACTCAGCGACACTGTGAAAAGCTATGACCACGCAAATCCCTGCTGAACGACCCAAGCCAACAAGATTTCCTAACTTATCAAATCTTGCTCCAGTGCTCGCCTCATCAATGAAGATCCATACTCTACGATCTGGCTCATCCGAAGAGAGGTTGTTCAAGCAAGCGACTACAAATCGAAAGAGAAGTGTATTTGTTTTCTTGATCGTGTCTTGGTAGAGATGGTCAGATCCAAGCACAAGAATGTATTCATCTTTAATCCAATCCTTAAAGGTAAACGTTTCCTTGGCATTCTCCCATCGGGCAGCGATCGAGTTCAATTGCTGAAGCCGTGACTGGATTGTTGTCAGCACTTCATTCTGACCCTGCTTCTTACTCTTGAGAAACTCATCATACGCACTAGGTTGAGGGTGATGCTTGTGAATTAGGTCAGCAAGATCTTCCTTGTTGCTCACAGCAAGGATGAGATCACGGAGTGTCCAGGTACCTACCTTTGCATGTTGTAGACTAATGGTTGCTGCGGTGAGTACAATTCTTCCCGCATCATTGAAATACCTATTATTGCTATTTCCGTCCTCTTCATCTGGTATCAGAACAGCAGCAAGTTCAGATGCCATTGCATCCCCCTCGATCTCTTGCCCGATACGCCATGCTGTACATCGTTCGTCGAGTGGGTTTAGGATTTTGTATGGAGTACCAAAAGCTTCTAAAAACGGAACGATATCCCGTTTAGAGTCAAACACGAGACCCCTCACATTTGGAACGACACCGACTTCAGCGAGCGTGGAAGTCATCATCATTTCCAGTAGGGTGCTCTTCCCTGTCCCAATGTTGCCGATAATGCCGAAGTGAAGGGGTTCATCTTTCTTCTCAATCATTAAGGCACCCCACGGTAAATGCCTTTGTCCTTTTTCACTCAACAACTGTTCAGCAGTAGGTCTTGGCTGCTGTAATTTTGTGCCTCGAACAACCTTATTCCAGGGAATTGTGTTGGATTTGATCAACGTAAAACCTAAGAGCAAAGCGGTAAAGATTGAGAGCAGAAATGCAAGTTGCAGCGTAATTGCAGGAATAAAAACAATGCTTGCCACAAAAACGGCTATCCCTCCTCCTGCAACATGAGCAGCAGGAAACATTGAAGCTGCAAGAGCGGTTATTAAACCTCTCCAGCTCAAACTCCTCCTTGAGAGAAAAGCTTCAGTTGTCTTTGCAATACCAAAGAGAGCGATCGCAACACAGAAAATACCGACCAAAACGCCAATCCAGTTTGCTGGATTCCACTGGCTCAGTTGAAAGCGAATGAGTAGCGAAGCTGTAACCGTAGCTCCCAGCGAGTAGAGCAGAGGGGCAAGTACCGCAGCAATCCCTATGAGGATGCCCCACGTGATCAAGCGTCCCATTGTTAATTCCTCCTAAGAAAACCGAACTTGATTGGTAATGTCAGCGATTCTAGATTCGGGGTATATCCAGCCAGCAAAGAGCCGATTGATGAAAAGAAATATGCTGGTCACAACAGTTAACCAATGAGGAGCGTCGGTGTAATGAAGCAATCCGTAGTACATGGAGACACCGATAAATGGAGGAAGAAGTAGATTCCAAACCCCAATAATGAGCCACCTCAACCCACACACAAAGATTTGGAGCGGAAGGAACTTAAACGAATCGCATTCATGAAAAAAACCATCGGCATAACGGTAAAACCAAAAGGTGAGGAAGAGTAAAAGCCCAATTCGGAAGAAACCATTGTTGAGATATCGGGCTGCAAGAACAGCAGCAATCCATGGATAAAGAAAATACCAGAGGATAATCAGACCAGGAGTAATAAAGCAAAGGCGAAAGAATTGAACCATAATCCTCCCCTTAGGGCAGAATCTGGTGGATTAGCGTCGATGGTAGAGTGTAGTGATCTTGTAACCAGTCGCGTGAGAAGTCTGAGACAAGAGTCGAAACGGGTGGAAGCGTAAACGGCTGATTGCTAGCCATGAGAATCACGAGCGCGACGAGCGTCGCAACGAACGCTCCTGCGAGAAATGAACCGAGGCAGTAACGGAGGAACACACCAAGCGAGATAAAATTCTTCGAACCCTGAGAGGCTCTTTCTCGAAGAAGATTAGCAACGCGGTCAGAAGCAAGCCGCAGATCGTAGGCAGTTGCCTTAAAATCACTGAGATCTTGTTGAAATCGCTCAAACTGCTCTGGCAGGGGTGTTACAGCAATCTGACACTGAGTGACTACCAGAAGGGACAGAAACATCGGATCATCGGGTTCTACTCCTGTACGCTGGATGATCTGTAAGATTTTTGATTTCTGCTCCTCGCTCTGCTCCTCTAAAACGAGATCAATAAGGTAGCGATCGCGGTTACGCTCCTGCTCCTTATTTTGGTGATTTTGGGAGTTGTGCTGATTCTGCATGATTGAACAATCCTGTGCGTTCTATGCCAGCAAAAACATCTCGCATGAAATTCTTAATCCGCTGCCTTGAAACAAGGCTTAGACTCTGGTGAGCAAGGGCATCGGTTAAAGTCAGTTGATGCGCTTCGACAAAGTTTCGCTCGGCGTAGGGGAATTTAGGCAAATCAATGACCGAAACTTGATACTCACGAATAGCATCTTGAATTTCTTCGTCCTCATTGACATGGGTCCAGTTGTCACAGAGTCCCCAGTTTCTAACCAGAACGTGGGGCATCCATTCTCCTAAGTCGTGCAGGGTTTTGCTGAAAAATTTTACAGAGTCGTAGCCGCCATTAGTGACATACCAGTGGCAAAAACTTACATCGTGTTCCTGTCCTAATTCGTACAGACCATCTTCGATAAACCATGCCCGTAACGCTTCATGGACGTTAGCAGGCAGATTGGCAATCACGAGGGATTCGATCGCGCTACTAAACAATCGGTCTGCTTTCGAGCGCTGAGTCGGATCTTCAGTAAAGTAAGCAAGAATGGTTTCTACCGATGAGCGGTAGGTGCGGGCAACATCCGGGGTTTCGCGATCGCACTCTGCAAGTACGAAAGTGAGAGTATAGGCTAAGCAAAATTCAACCAGACTTCGACACGTAAGCGACTTGCCTACACCACCCTTGTTACCTCCAACGAGATGGAGACGTGCCATAAGGGAAAATATCCTCTTTTGTGATTAGCTTAAGTTTGAGAACTGCGATTCGATATCGTCATCAGATATCGTCTGACGATTGGTAAGACGGGCTTGACGATCAGGAGAAAGCTTGGGACTTGGCTTTTGAGGAATAGGGGGTAAAGCCGAACGAGGTGGAGAATTAACAGGTTTTGCTGAAGCAGTACCCTGCTCCTTTTTAGCCTTCGCCATGTACTTTCTCAGCGTTCCGGCCGTAATACTGATTTCTGCCTCAGAGGCGATAAATCCTGCCAGCTCGTCGTAGGTGTAGCCCTTATCGTGAGCGCTCTTTAGGTGTGGGTACCATGTAGCGATCAATTCCATATGGGTTGCCCTTGTTCTGTTCCTGCGAGTTTTTGGGGGTAAATCAGCCAGTTTCCTCAAAAAGGCTTCCTGGCGTTTTTCCTCGTCATCAGAGGCAGGTTGGGAATGAATAGCCATATCATCAGGATTAGATAATCAATGACTGGACGTAATTGGTAAGTTCCCTCTCATGCAAGTGGATTCGTTTGCTCTGAAATCATCAGACAAATTATCAAAGAAGTGTGAGTACCTCTTGAACTGTTTCAGATCGTTCTTCGTTTGTAGTTCAGTCAGCATTCCTCTTTTCCTCGTTTTGTTATTCCTGTGTCGATTGGTAGTCAGTGAGCACCTATATACGGTGATAGCAACGTGTTGTCTGGCTTAATGTCGGAATAATGTCGGACTTTTTGCCGACACGATAAGAATGAAGAATTGCTGGAAATGCAACACGAGAGACATAGCCTGATGAAAGGTAGGAATACGTCGGTATATTGGCCGGTCTAGTAACAAAAACGTTCCTATTTATAGAAGATATTTAGGAGAATCTACGGATTCCACTACCTTTCCTTGAAGAATTCCAAAGAGCACGCTGGGAAGGGTTTTTCATGCATTCAGAGAATAGAAATAGAAGAAGAAATCGTTCGCTGAAAGTTCGTGGAAATAAGAAGGAAAAAGTTAAGAACGCATTTAGTCGAAAGAACACAACTATAGGGAGACTAGCTGAGGAATGGGGCTACAGCCGCGATACGTTGAGTAGATTCTTTAATGGTCACTCAGTAGACCGAACGACTTTTGAAGAAATTTGTTCAGAACTAGGGCTTGATTGGCAAGATGTTGCTGACGTAGAGGAACCAGAGATTCGTCAAGATTGGGGTACTGCACCTGATGTACTCTCTTTGGTGGGACGTGATAGAGAGCTTCATACCCTTAAACAGTGGATTACAACCGATCGCTGTCGTCTGGTTTCTATCCTGGGCATGGGTGGTCTTGGCAAAACGAGTTTAGGCACCCTGGCGGCAAAGACGTTTGTGCATGATTTTCAGTACGTGATTTGGCGATCGCTTCTCAATAGACCGCCCCTTGAGCAAATCTTGCTCAGTCTTATTCAGTTCGTCTCAAACGAGAAGGAAAGTAAACTACCAGAGACAAGTGATGCACAGCTAGAGCTGCTGCTTCATTACCTGAAAGAGCATCGCTGCCTCATTGTGATTGATAATCTTGAAAGGATTTTGGAAGGTGAATTTCCCCATGTTGTTTACCGTTCGGGATATGAAGAATATGGTCAATTCCTTAAGGTGGTCGGTCAAACTGCTCATCAGAGCTGCTTTCTTCTAACAAGCCGTGAAGAACCTCAAGAACTTTCACAATTAGAGCAACTAGAGTCTGTTCGCACATTAAACTTAGGCGGTTTACCTGCACTCGAAGCAAGAAATATTTTTACCACAATTGGCTCCTTCTCCATTAAATTAAATGATGAATGGAATAAGCTGGTTGCCTTTTACAATGGCAATCCTCTCGCTCTAACCTTTGTCGCACGACATATTAAAGAGGTATTTTTTAGTAGTATCACTGCATTTCTTGAGGCTGAGAAGCATCTTTTCCCTGATATTTGGCAGTTGATTAACGAACACTTTGAACGTCTGACCGAAGAAGAGAAAGAACTTTTGTTCTGGCTTGCTGTTGTCAGTGAACCAATGTCTTCTACTGACCTGAAGGCAAATATCTTAATTCGGGCAAGAAAAGATGCCGTTGAATCGACATTGAAATTGCTAGCGCGGCGGATACCACTGGAAAAACAAGAAGCCGATCGCACGTTCTCGCTTCAGCCAATGCTGATTGAATTTATGCTCGAAAAGCTTGTCCAACAGGCGTGTGAAGAACTTCTAGACAAGAACATGGCGCTCCTTAAAAGTCATGCCCTGCTTAAAGCAGAAGCAAAAGAGTATGTGCGGGAAACACAGACTCGTTTGATTGTCAAAGCAATCATTGAAAGACTGTCTCCAAGATTCAGTAGCAACGAAGTGCTTGCAGCCTATCTTCAGGATGTTCTATCTTCACTTCGTGATCGTAGTAAGCACCAAGCAGGATATGCACCTGGCAATATCATCAACCTCCTCTGCTGTCTAAATAACACTAACTCCAAAATCACTCTAAGAGGTGCTGATTTTTCTCGTCTCTATATTCGAGAAGCGTATCTTCAAAAAACTGAATTGCAGGAGGCTAACTTCTCAAACTCTAGCTTTGTAAACTCTACGTTTACACAATCGTTCGGCACAATTATGTCTGTAGCATTCAGTGTAGATGGGGAACATCTTGCTATTGGTGAGGGAGACGGTGTCATTCAAATATGGGACATCAGAAGTAGTCAGCTCATTCGATTACTCCGAGGAAATGAGAATGACAGAATCTGGTCTCTTGCTTTTAGCCCAAGAAACATGCTTGCGAGCGGGAGTGAAAGTAAAGCAATCCGTCTTTGGAACATTCAAACCGGACAATGCCTTAAAACGCTTTATGATCATCAAATGGTTATGGCAGTGGCTTTTAGTCCCAATGGAGAGATAGTCGCAAGCGGAAGTGCTTACCGAACAATTAAGCTCTGGAAGGTTAAAACTGGCGAATGCATCAAGGTTTTACAAGGACACGCTAGTCTAGTTCTATCCGTTGCCTTTAGTAGGAATGGCGAACTGCTTGTAAGTAGTTCCTATGATCGGACGGTACGCCTCTGGGACGTACATACGGGTGAGTGTGTCAGGGTATTGAAGGAAGCAACTGATGCACTCTGGTCAGTTGCTTTTAGTCCAAATAGTCAACTTATTGCAGGTGGCTGTGATGATCAGGTTGTACGCTTGTGGGATGTAGAAACAGGCAAATGTACTCGAACACTACAAGGGCACACCGATAGAATTAGAGCAATTGCATTTAATAATGACGGTACTGTTCTTGCGAGCGGAAGTGGCGACAGAACGCTTAAACTTTGGAGTGTAGAAACCGGTAAGTGCTATAAAACTCTAACCGGACATACAAACATGCTCCAAGCCATTGCCTTTCATCTCAATGGCAAGCTAATTGCTAGTGGTGGATACGATCAAACAGTAAGAGTTTGGGACGCACAAACCGGACAAACCCTGAGAGTTTTGCAAGGATACAGCAATTGGGTTATGGCGGTTGCATGTCATCCTCGTGTTGAGATTTTTGCTACTGGTGGTAGTGACGGAACAATCAAGCTTTGGGATACGAGTACAGGCACGTATCTCACCTCCTTACAGAGACATGCTGAGTGGGTTATCTCGATCGCATTTAGTCCTGATGGAGAAATATTAGCGGGTGGTTGTGATGACCAGACCATTCGATTTTGGAGATTACATCGCCGAGGAGAATATCGACCGGATGCAATGTCTATGACTGGACATGCAAATTGGGTGAGATCTCTTGCCTTCAGCCCTGATGGACAGAGGCTTGTTAGTGGAGGAGAAGATAAGACAGTCAAGGTTTGGGATGTAAGGAAAGGAGAGTGTTTATTAACCCTACAAACTCAAGGAAGCGTATGGTCAGTTGCTTTTAGTCCAGATGGTGAAATGGTTGCTGGAGCAGGTGAGGATGGGATCGTGTGGATTTGGAATCCTCACACTGGCAGGAGCATGATCAACTTCAAAGGACATACCAATATTATCGGAACAGTTACCTTTAGTCCCGATAGCAAGATGCTTGTAAGTGCGTGTGGGGATCAAACCATTAGAATTTGGGACACCTATCAGGGCACCTGTTTCAGAACTTTTCAGGATGACAACTTAGTGATGGCAGCAGCCTTCAGTCCGGACGGACAAAGAATCGCCAGTGGCAATGGCAATGGATTCCTAAAACTGTGGGATGTTGCTACAGGCGAATGTCTTTATGCGCTTCAAGGGCACACGAGCTGGATTCGATCCATTGCGTTTAGTCCAGACGGCACGAAAATTATTACCGGCGGCAACGATAGCATCATTCGAGTTTGGAATACTGCAACTAACCAATGCCATCAGGTCTTGAGGGCGGAAAGACCGTATGAGCGCATGAATATTACAGGGGTTACAGGGCTGACTCAATCTCAATTACAGAGTCTCCAGACGCTTGGAGCCTTTGATTAATACTCTTAAAGTTATCTGCTCCTTTCCTGCTCCTGTACGTGCTGATGCAGTCTACTCGCAAATCTGTCCTCTTTTTGAAGTGCCATGCGAGTACTCATCTTGTAATAGGGATTCATAGTCTCCTGCTCTTGTTTGGACATGTAAGAATAGACCCGTGTACTCACCTTGGCTCGTGACATCTGAACCAGGGCTTTGTCTTGTCCAATACCCTGAGTGAAAACGTAGACGTGATAAGCCTCTATGTTCCGTGTGTCGGTTGTTGGCACCGCATACGCTAAATCAATTGCCTTAAAATGCCTGAAGTTAATCAGCCTTGATTTTCCATCATCCAATTCGACTAGAGCGATCTTGGTGAGAGGTTCGATTTTCGTGACTGTCCCCAAGGCTCCCTTAGTAATGCCGTAAGTAAAATCAGTTTCTCGGAAGATAATCCGTTCCCCTGAATGGATGTGCTCAGTTCCCACCCTGACAGAAGTTTTGCCAAGTACTTCTGCATCCTTCATTTTGGATTGGGCCAGGTGGTTAAGGATGCGAGCTTCAGATGGATTATCCGTAACCATTAGGTGATCTTGAGGGCGCATCACTCCTCTTTCGCTCCATTGCTTGACCAGAGTATCCATCGCCTCTTCCTGAGTTAAAGCAATCGTTAAAAGCCCCTTCTGGGCTAACGTCTCTAACGCTGTGCGGCTCCTCCCCTCTGCAATGTTTCTCACTACGTCTCTAGCCCACACTGCTTCCTGCCTTTGGACTTCGGCAAGTTCTATTGTATCTACACTCTGTGCGATCGCCCCCAACGCACCACTATGCCGATAGGCTTGGGGTTGTTTCAGATCACCAGAGAGAATCAGCTTCGCACCTGCTTTTCGGGCTTCGTCGAGCAGTCGCTTCATGTCACCTGCGCCAATTGCCTGAGCATCATCGGTAATCACGACCGTTTTCCTTGAAAACGGTGACTTCGCAGCAGAATAACGGCCGTATCGCCGGTACCCTTCCTCTGCCCGATTAATTTGGGAGAAAAATTGCCAGAGACTCATACTCTGTCCCTTCTCCTGAAGGAAAAGTTTCGACAACGCGCTCTGCTCGCCGATCCCTGTTTTCTCTTGAAGCTTTTCTGCCCCTCGACGAGAGGGAGACACTCCGATCACCTGATATCCACTTCTTTCAAACATCTCCCTCGCAGCACGAAGCGTATAGGTTTTCCCCGTACCGGAGATTCCAGAGAGGACTTTGAGATTACCCCGTTCAGCGATGAACTGTAGGGCTTTTTGCTGCTCCTCTGTCAGATTATGACGCGCTGCCACAGCCTCTATCCTCCTTCCTGCCACGCGAACCGAGCGATCGCGCCCAAGAGTGATTGCCTGAGCAATCAACTGCTTTTCAAGCTGATAGAGCCGCTTATTGGCAAACCGTTCCTCTCCGTCAATTCGACCAAGCGCTATGACATGACGCGAGCTGAGGTACTTCTCCGTAAGCCGAAGTACGTCTGTGCTATTTAGCCCTCTGGTTTGTGCTGCGACTGCGATCGCTTCTACCATCTTTCTATGGGTAAAATGGCTCTGATGATAAACGACCTGCGTTGCTGCTTCTCGTACCGCTCTCCATTCTTGAAATTTTTGCAGGAGCGAGAAATGCTCCCTACCTCGTCCTACGAGTCGCTGTGCGTGCCTTGAACTAAAGCCGTACTTCGTTCCAGTCTTTTGCCAGTCCGCAAAGAGCGCGATCCGAGATGGAAGTGATTCCTTCTCTTTTCGCGTTTGATAGGCTGCAACCTGAGCTTGGGCAGAAGTAGCGGGATGTTGTGCCTCGATCTCTTCCCGCCTTGATGACCAGAGATTCACTAAAGCTTTGTACCTCCCGCTCTGGCGCGAAAATCCTTTTAGCTCAAACCAACTCTTCTCTCGTTCCAGAGAAAGTCCCAATTCCTGCTGTAATCCTGCTGCTAGCTCTGCACGATAGATCGCTCCTGCTGCCATCTTGTGTTGATAGAGCAGCTTGGAATGAATTGCTCCCGTTGAGTCATCCTCTCTGACAGAGACGTTTAGAACGAGCGCGTGAGTATGCAGGTAGGGTTCCTGGTTACGATTAGTGCCGTGCTGAAAGGTTGCAACCACGAATCGAGTTTTTTCACACTCACTTCCTGCACCTCCTCGGCGGCTACCAGAATTGGCTTCAAGATACTGGAGCGCTTTTACTACCGCTTGATGATGAACGTGCTCAATGGCATGTTGAATTTGGGCATCTGAGACGGCCCAGAGAATTGAGACACTTTTAGAGGGCGCAAAGACACAATCCCAACCCGTTACCCGATCTTTATCTCCAGCATTCTGAACAAGGTGCTGTCCATCCGATGAGAAACCAGAAAATAGCGCAAGAAAATCGTCCCTTCTAATTCTTCCAACCAAACCAAGTGCCGCTGCACCGCTACCCTCCCAGCACCCTGGCGGCTCACCGGATTCGGTGCAGTCAAATTCTCTTTGTTCTTGAGCTAAATTTGCGTAGTAAAACGCGCTCCGTTTTCCCATCTTTGCGATTGTGAGCATGTAGGAAAGCCTTAAGCTCGACAACCAAAATCTTAACGCAGATAGGATAATTGAATAGACTTATACAACGCTCTTTTCTGATCATTGCTATCAACTAAATGCAAAGCTAATTAGTTTGCATGAAAGCATTACTGGAATTAAAACAGGAATAATTCGTGTCACATCTTGTTGAGAATTTTTAACTCAAAAGATATCAGAAACTAAATCCACTAAAAGTTCCGCACTCAATTCCGTGAACTTTTCTATGAAAGAATTCCTTACTTCATTCCCCTTTTAATTGTTGGAATGATTCCGCCTTTCTCACACATTAATTACCTAAGTGCAGCACAATTGCTGCAAAATCTAATGCAGAGAGAGGATTGCTAAGCAGCCATCAAAAACACGACAAAAAGTTAGATTGAAAAACCCTCTCCATCAAAGTTTGTCTGCTACAATAAAAATGTTTTGGTGATGCTTCGTTTTGCTTTGCTATCGATAGTTTGATTCGAGAGGAATCTGTTCTCAAAAAGCATCACTTGTTCGCGTTTCGTATAGATATTCCTCTCACCAATTCCAGGAGTTCTTCCTGCGAATACCTGCATTCCGCTAAGTACATTTTCAGATTGCAAAAAAAGTTCTTCACAAGGAGGTGTAAGAGAATCAACAGGATCTCTGTTTCACAGGATGTGGTCAGAGTCCTTTTTAATGGAGAAAAAGATGGAAATACATATGGAGACTTACATCCATAGAATCCTACTTGTAGGATCTGGAATGCTGCTGAGTCCGCTCGTCCTTCCCTGGATTTCGGGGTGGGTGAGACAGATTCATAGACTCCTTGAAGGAGTGCTTCCGGGGCGAAAGTTCAGGAAACTTTCAAGGGGAACGGAGTTACTGACAGAACGAGTAGGGAAGATAGAGCTTGATATCGACGATATCAGAAGACTTCTCATAGAGCGTCTGGACTCAAACAAGAAAAAAGTCGCTACCCCATCTAAAAATGGAATAGCAACTCACGAATAAAATCAAAAGCTATCAACTGACCTCCAGTTGGTAGCTCCTTTTTATAGGAACGAATATGAAAGATATAAAATTACTTCACGCATTGCAATCTATTTTTGATTATCTCGCCGATGACCTCAAGGACTATGAAATGAGAAAACGAGAGGGAATCGAGCCAGAGAATCATATCGGAACATCACTCCTTATCCTTCTGCGATATCTCAGAAGGCATTACCGAGAGGAGTTCTAAATTCACTAAAAACTTCGGCAGTTAGCAATCCTGCCAACTGCCACCACTAAACAAAAATGTCAGCAAACGGGGTGTTCACTCTTTCACCGGAGTGGATGCCCCGTTTTTGTTTTAAGCAGGAAAATCCTATGAACTACTTTATTGGAGCCACCACAGTTGAAGAAATCAAAGCCCGATATCGACGGTTAGCGATGAGCCACCACCCTGATCGAGGGGGTGATGCTGAAGTCATGAAAGCACTCAACCGCGAGTACCATGAAGCCCTCCGCAAGTATCACGGCACCACGACAAAAGGAAGTGAAGGAACAGAGCACACCTACTACTACAACGAAACGGTTGAGCAGGCTGTCATAGATAAGCTCGCCCAACTGATCAGTTTTAGATTCCCCGATGTTCGCATTCTGCTTGTGGGCACCTGGATATGGGTTGATGGAGCAACCAAGCCAGTAAAAGAGCAACTCAAAGCGGCTGGACTCCATTGGCATTCGCAACGCGAGAAATGGTACTGGCACGCAGGGCGCTACCGTCGCGGGAAAAGTAATGCCGACTTTGAAGCGATCGCAGTGAAGTACGGCTACCAAGAGTTCAAAAGCAGTAGACGGAAAGAACTAGACCTCTAAAACACCGTAGCTTTCCTAATCGCTTCAACCAACCCAGAGGTTCATCAATTGCTCAGATAGGTGAACCTCCATTTCCACAACGGAGAGAATACCAATGACATCAACAAAAGAAAAGAAAATTTTGAGTGCCGAAGACCTGTCTCAATTCATCGGCACCACACAATATTGGAAGCTCAGCCCCCTCTACCCCTTTCTCTGCACCGACGGAGTTCACTTCCTGGCAGAACAGGGCGGTGCGTTCTGGTTACTAGATGCGATCGCCGCTTGGCAAATTGAGCCGAGAGTCAAAGATGATCGCAGTTTGAAAGACATTCAGTTTTGGAAACTGATCGTGAACGACCGTCAATCAGCAAAGCTTATCTGTGAACGAGACAAAGGAGATATTGCCATCACTCAGAGAATCGTGTGGACTGACTTTCCACTTCCAGAGATAAAGCTGTATCTCTGCAACATGTGGTGCTTTTGGGAGCATGTCCAGACGGGTGATTCACGCAGCATTCATGATTACGCGGTACTGATGTTGCCGTCAGAGTATTAAGGAACTCCTGCCGCTTCGGAAGAAGCGGCTTTTTTAGTGAGCATAAAACAACGAATTCAACGCATTAAAGAGTTTGTTGCTAAAAGCTATTTATTCTACCTGCACGAAATAAATGATTGAAATTACTACTGACATCCCCTAACTAGCCTTCTAAGGGCTGCATGATCTTCGTAAACACTACAGAAGATGCGGCTGTACGAGAGCGTGACGGTGACACCTCGGCTTAGGGTCTACCACCCTAGTAAAAGAGGGCAGGTATTGCCACCTGCATGGAGCCGACACTCTTCGCGCTGAGTGCCTGGAGACGGGCTTGCTCAGTGCAAGGGAGGCTCGTTGGTGTAATCCCGTTTAGGGCGGAGTAATCCCAACGTTCTATCCCATGTTTTCACAAGAAGGTGGGCGACCGAGACAAACCTATCCATAGGATGGGCCGTGTCAGAGGAAGTGGTGAGAATCCACAAGAGGGGGCATAGCCTAAGGCAGAAATGCTATGGCGTGTTACCTCTTCCAGCGTAGGGAGCTTGAGCGTAGTGATGCGCTCAACCGGAGGAGAAGATACTTCGGCGATCGCCCGAAATGGCGACGGTGAAAAGCTCAACTATGAAAGGCGCGAAAGCGCTTGTTGGTCAGTGTGAAGAGAGACGCAAGTCCGAACCGACGAAAAGACCATACGTCAGTAAAGGGGAGCTTCTGCTTTCTGCCCCTCGAAACCTGAAATGGAAATGGCACAGCCATCGGCGTATTGGTTCTGCTGATAGTAATCAGCTAGCGACGTGACTCTTCATGCAACTTCTGACACTAATCGGGGATGGTCTTATGGGGCCGGAGATTGGCAACTTCGGTGCGTACCTTGTCCAGGTACGTGATTCAAACCTGTAAGACCGGGAGCGGGGAGCAAGTAGGTGCTGCAACCATGCAGGTGATGAAGTGGCAAGGCAGTCACAGCGTCATTCGCGCTTGGGAGGTGGTAGCCCCAAGCATTCTTGCGACTACGAAAGCTCTGAGGAGGTTTCACGCCTCTCGTACAGTTCCTTCCTTTTCTGTGGGGTTGGCGGTGCATCTGAAACACGGTGTAGCGCCAACCTAATCTATGCGGCTTCAATAACTCCAAACTCAAACACGGTGAACAATGCACATCTAAGTAGCTAATTTTTCAGTAGTTGTAACAGCTATACGGAAAGTGGGTTCCGGCGACAAGCCCGTTCAGGAGAAGTGTATCTGTACGCCGAAGGTTTACCTTCTAAGGTTCTCTCTATGGTGAAGGTACGTGTTTTGAGGAGGTTGTAGATGAAGGTTCAGACTTGAAGGAACAAACAATGGCTTTGCGGATTGTGCCTTATCAATCCGTTCCTTGGGAGTGTTCCTGACTCCTATAGAGCCAAGAATAGAGTCGCTAATCAGATGTGTTTGGTGAAATAGTATTTGAGTATCGCCTTGTTTCAACATACTTAACTCCCCAGCTTTCAAGAGACAGTAATGTTGGCTTTAACAATTCACCTAAATCTGTTAGTGAGTACTCAACTTTTGGCGGTATCTCTGGGTAAATTTTTCGGCTGATCACGCCATCTTCTTCTAGTTCTCTGAGTTGTCTCGTTAATATTCTCTGTGACAATTCAGGAAACGTGCGATTCAGTTCGTTAAACCGCCTTGGACCCTCAAGCAGATGATAAAGGATTACGCCCTTCCACTTGTCTGCAACAACATCCAAAGCAGCCTCGATATAACAACCCTTTGCTCCGTCATACGATGCGTGTCTCATTACAGTCTCCTTCTGTCCGTGCGGGTAGTAACACTTCTGTTACTGACGCACAGAAATATCCGTTCTTACGTACTCTTAAGCAATTATGCATAATCGAGTTGCACTCTAGACAGGAATAGACCGATGAAGATTTTTCTGACAGGAGCATCCGGTTACATTGGTGGATCAGTTGCTACAGCATTGGTGGCTGCTGGACATACAGTAGCAGGTTTGTGTCGATCGGTAGAAAAGGCTGAGTTACTGAAGCACCGAGGAGTTGAGCCTGTTGTAGGAACTTTAAGGGATGAGAAAATTCTTTTTCAATCTGCTCAGGCAGCAGATACTGTCATTAACGCTGCCGATGCGGATGATCCCTTCGCTGTCGAAGTACTGCTTCGGGCACTTGAGGGTTCAGGTAAGAAACTAGTTCATACGAGTGGATCAAGCATTGTTGGCGATCGCGCAGCAGGTGAATACAGTTCTCGTATTTTCCATGAAGATATTCCCCGTCCAGTTCGCTTTGAGAAGATTGGGCGAGTTGCAATTGACACTCATGTAATTGAGGGCGTTTTTCGAGGTGTGCATACTGTGGTAATGTGCCCTTGTTTAATTTATGGCAATGGAACTGGAATACACACTGAAAGCATTCAGGTTCCTTGGATGATTAAGGTTGCTAAGAAATATCACACAGCCAGATACATTGGCAAAGGCGAAAACGTGTGGTCAACTGTTCATGTTGATGATCTTGTACGTGCCTACGTGCTTGCCCTTGAAAAGGCCCCTGCTGGATCATTTTTCTTCTTAGAGAACGGTGAAGTTAGCTTCAAAGAGCTAGCTGAGACAATTCATCAAGAATTTGGCTTTACTGGCACAGCACAAACGTGGACAGTTGAGGAAGCAGTTCAAGAATGGGGGCAAGAAGCATCTCATTTTGCCTTTGGCTCCAATAGTCGTATTTGTTCAGCTAAAGCTAGACAGCTTCTTGGATGGGCACCTAATCACTTATCAGTACTTGACTGTTTGAAGAAGACATTAAACCCATAGAAACTACTCTTGAATGCACACAAATAATTTTGGAGTATCTTCCTAAGACTGTATAAGTATCATGACTGAATTTTCCAGATGTTCGGGCTATTCCGACACAATTTCTCGTGGAAGGCAGGATGAAATACCAGTACGAGGTAAAGTCTTTAGGGCACTTCTTAAGACGAGTTGCTATAGATTACGTGCGATATGGATATTTCCATTACGTCCTGCGGGAGATCCCACCAGACAAGAACCCCCAGTCAGTTGAACAAAAGCTTGTTACATTCTACGAAGTCACAAGATGCCGAACCAGGCGCTTCAGAAGAAGGCAGAAAGGCTTAGCAAATGTGCAGTATGTCCGGCTTGATTTCTCCTTCGTGTTGCTTGCAACTGATGGCTATCACCCCACGTTTGAGCGAGTGAGGAGTTATGACATTCGCGTTGCACCACTTCATTTTCGTGGATATTCCATTGGTATAGAACGAGGAAAGCCTTGTGTAAAGGTTTGCCATGATGAATGGAAACGAATAGAATATCGATTCTCAAAAATTGGTTTACACCGTCAGGAGAAAGTAGAGAGGAAGCTCAATACTCTTCCGTATTGCCAATTTCCTGGTGTTATTCGGCAGAAATACGCGCTCATAAAAGCGATCAATAATCGCAGGAAACTGGCAGGACTCTCTTCTGTAACTATCAAGTTTTTAGGAAAGCAGGAAGAATCTACGTAAGCCATGAGGAGAGAAAAGCCATATCCAATATTCAAAGATAGTCATCTCAAATCCTCATAAAACTTAGATGTTGATAGGAAGATCCCTCAATATACTCAATGACTCATTGACTACATCTGAGTGGCTCAATCCTAAATTCTCTTACTCTTTATCCTATCACCTAGACTTGATGAGCAACTTGTCTATCTAAACAGAATGCAAATTTGCCTTTCAATAAATAACGTTAGAATTGGTATGACCATACAACTTGTGGATAACCTGAGGGTGAGTTTTGAAGTAATTCAAAACCTTCACCATTGCTCGTCAATCGAAAACCAATAAGTATCTCTGATGTAGTAGGGATAAGTCTTTCATGTACTAATACTTCTGTTTGGTTGTCTTCCCGCTTGACAATTAGGTAATCGTCAAACGACTGATCAGAGTCTAGGGTGTTGTTCCACAGTCCGCCTTTGAAATGTAAATTTCTCCTACCATAAAGGATATACGTTGAATTCTCATTCCTGATAATATCAACAACTGCCCCAGCCAACTGCCATCCCTCTCCAACCAGGAATCTTTGAGGTTCCTTCTTAAAACTATGAACTTGAATCACCTCGACATCATAGTTTAGGACGGGACGAAGTCGATCACCGTCTAAACGTGGATCTATTTGTGGATTTCCCGAAAGCGCCTCCATCAACCATCTACCGTTTAGACTGTCGTAATCTGTGACTTCTGATGGGGATGCGATAGCTATCAAAGTAATAAGAAACAAAAAGGACAACACTATCTTGATTAGGTACTTTGTAGATAACGCAACCCCCATATTATCCTACTCCTACTTCCGCTTTAGTTTAACTAGAGCAAATGTGCCCATCAAGACCAACAGTGCTACTGACGCTTCTGGCTCATCGACAGGCACAGGTTCTGGTTCATCAATGGGCGTAGGTTCTGGTTCATCTGTTTCAACAAACAATGGTCTTTGCACCCATTGTACCTGCCCTGCCTCCATGAACGTCAATCCTGTAACAAATGCAGTGACATCGTTTGGATCAATGCCCAGGTCTGGATCTACATCAAGTATTCGGAAAAAATTAATTCCTAAGTCAAAACCAAGGTCAGAAAAGAAATACTCTGAGCCTCCTATTATATCCGCTACATAAACAGGATTTGACGCATCACCAAGCCACAATTCGTAAGAATTATCTCCAAGAACCGGCAGTATAAAGCTTTTAAAGTTAATGCCGTTCTCTGTAGCGTAATCGTATCCAAAAACTAGAGCAGGATCACTCCAAACGACCTCGTCAACTTGAGTAGTTGTGTACTGGAAGTGCCATCCGTCCTCTCGGACATCAGGAAGCAACGGGTTATCCCGTGTGGTTCCTGGAGCGGCTCCATCACGGAAAGAGAAGTGCCACCGTCCAGCTTTGCCAATGTTTGAACGTTGATTAAGAGTTAACACATTGGATGTGCCTGAACCGAGAAGAGTCTGCGGAGCACCTGCTCCACCGCCGGTATATCCAGCATACGCAGGTTGTCCCCCAAGACCATTTTCTCCATCGCTTGCATCCCCTGTCGTCCATTGAAGATTACCGTAGCGAAATTCCACGTCAGTATTGGAGCCGACCAAGTCATTGCGGTCTCGAAGTATTAACTGAAAAGTGTTTTGCTTGGAGGAGTTGGAATCGTAATAGCCAACATTATTCCATGTGACCACTGCAACGTCGGAGGTTGGCACACCCAGGTATACCTCTCCACAGTTTGAACACGTAGTGTCTACGTCACCCCAGTATGGAGCGATCATCTCTACAGGAAGATTACCAAACGCAGATGGAGTGAATGTGCTGTACGGCCCACCGAACGTAATGTTTCCGTTGTTGTTTATGTAAATTGTGGAATATTCATTGCCATTGAGATTAATCTCAAAAGGCAGTTGGATTGCATTAGTGCTGCCATCGTCGTTACGGGTCATGGCGAGGGTTCCATAACCAGATGGTCCGCCAAGTCCATTCATTAGAACATTACTATCTGTTCGGCTAGATATGTCGCTTAAGATGAGGCGACGCAAACGAGCATCATCATCTATAGTGCTGTGGTTTATTGACGCATCGCCAAGTAACGTATTGACGTTGACATTAGTTGCCCCAGTAACGTTTCTCTCACCTGTTATGCCGCCTCCCGTCTGAAAGTAGTTTGTCGCGCTGACTACGTTGTTGGGAACAATCTGCGGACCAGTAGAGACAATAGAGGAAATAGGTTGAAAAGGATTTGTCAACCTGCAATCTCCTACATAGTCTTCTGCATAGTTTTCTGTTCCATCGCACCGAACTGGATCTAGCTGGATCAGGCGATGGATTGAGATACCATCTTGTTTCAACTCATTAGCAACACGCAAAGACTGATAACCACCCCGACTATAGCCAATTAGATAGTTTGTCGAGGAAGGAAACAAATTGAAGTAGTTCGTTGCTTCTTCAACCTCATCCCAATCGAAAACTCGTGAGTAGTAGTTTTCGCCGATCAATCTATTTCTTAAATCAGTGTTTAGACTATTAATGCCAATGGTATTATCCTGACCTTGAGAGAGAGAATAACCTTCCATGAGTCCAACTACTAGAGGTGCTGATATAGCAGAACCATTGCAGGATAAAACTCCAAAGAGTGCAGTAGTAAGTAGCCAACGGTTAGAAAGCTTAAGTATGTAACAGTTCATGAAGGAGCCAATTTCGAGGAAAATCGGAATCGTTCAGCTTGATAACCCTCCGCTTGCGCTCTGGCATCGATACCGTCAATGATG
>Ga0224723_1000802_pt1 | contig 20667 bp, 19 predicted proteins | sample Balambano_FR2_Me_FD_161647 | JGI IMG/M metagenome (GOLD analysis project Ga0224723, IMG submission 161647) | Freshwater sediment microbial communities from Lake Towuti, South Sulawesi, Indonesia - Balambano_FR2_MetaG | ecosystem: Environmental > Aquatic > Freshwater > Lake > Sediment | place... | reverse complement strand
GTGCGGCAATGAATAGTCAATGAATCGTTGGGGGATTGAGGCGGCGGTTCAGGTCGCATCGGCGACTTTTAAAACACCCTCTTCGTGTAACGCATGATAACCGAGGGCTTGAGATGCGTTACGCTACGCTAACACACCCTACATCCATGTCGCTTCACAGGAATTTGAGCTAGTTATTCGTCATCTGTTCCTTGCGATTCACTGAAAGGCAGAGCATTCTCGCCAAAATTCTTGCTGCTTCAGTTCTCTTGTGCGAATGCTTCGTCCCATGCAGTGCCTCCGCTAGAATGGCTCTGTTCCAGCGTTTAACAAAAAGCAATGACGAATGAGACGATCAAGCTCGATCAGTTTCTCAAGCTGATCGGGATGTCTGACACTGGAGGTGAAGCAAAACAGCTCATTCAAGGGGGTGAAGTACAGGTCAACGATGAGGTGGAAACCCGGCGAGGACGCAAACTCATTGTGGGCGATCGGGTTACGCTGCGCGGCAGAACCTTCCTCGTTAAACTTGCGCAGCAGGATGGCGCATAAAAGGTTTCTGATTAATGATAGGCTCTAAGAAAAGCTGTGTTCTAAGCACCTTGATATGACGTTTAACTGGTTGAGATTGGGAGGGAGCGTCCTAATGAAACGATTTGTGGGAGTAGTGTTGGCGGTTGGGTTGATGTTGGGTAGCCTGCTGGGCTTTGCTGACCAAGCCACCGCGCTGAATGAAAATGGTTTACTCTGGAACGGAACCACTGTGGCTCCTGTTGTTGCTTCTGCCGGGGGGTCTTTCCGCAACCGGGCTGACGATAAGCTGGCGACTGAGTTTGGCAAAAAAATCGATTTGAACAATACAAACGTGCGGGCATTTCTGCAATATCGCGGAATGTACCCGACGCTGGCGCGCTTGATTGTGCAAAACGCTCCATTTGAGCAGGTCGATGATGTGCTGAACCTGCCGGGGTTAACCGAGCAGCAGAAGGACATCCTGCGTTCTAATCTTGATAATTTCACGGTGTCTCCGCCAGAAGATACCTTTGTAGAAGGTGGCGATCGATTTAACAACGGTATTTACCGTTAGGTGCATCCACAGCGACTTCGCTGACCAGGCAATCGCTCTTTGAATTAGCGAATCTTGTGCGACTCGATCGCGCCTTGATTTGTGAGCTTCAGGGGGCGATTCCGTTTATTGACAGGTTTTTTGAACTGTTCATTCCCATCTCGGATTGTTCGGGGTAGACCCTGTCGCTGAGCAAACTGTGTACACTGAGGGTGAGTAATGAGGGTGAGTAATGAGGGTGAATACACTGGGAGTAAAGCTGGGCTGGCAACTCCGTCCGTAACGACTTTTGCCTCTAGCACTTCCCTTCGGCACTTTGCCATTTGCCTTTCCCATTTCGATCGCTAAATTTGTGCCTAATTCTGAGCTTCCTGGTTCGTTTGACGTTTTGATGATTGGTGGTGGTGCGGCTGGCTTGTATGCGGCGCTTCGCGTTCCCCAGCATTACCGCGTGGGCTTAATTACAAAAGAAACGCTATCCCTTTCTGCAAGCGACTGGGCACAGGGCGGCATTGCAGCAGCGATCGATCCGCAAGATTCACCGAGTTTGCACATCGAAGACACGCTCAAAGCAGGAGCCGGGCTGTGTGAGCCGCAGGCAGTTGAACTTTTGGCAACCGAAGCGGCAAGATGCATTGCGTCACTGGTGGAAATGGGTGTGCAGTTCGATCGCCAGGGCGATCAGCTTGCCTTGACCCTGGAGGCGGCTCATTCTCAGCGACGAGTGCTTCATGCGGCAGATACCACAGGCAGAGCGTTGGTCAATACGCTGGTAGAGCAAGTTTTGCAGCGATCGAACGTGCAGATTTTAGAGCAGGCGTTTGTGCTGGATTTGTGGCTGGAAAACCAGCGATGCTGCGGCGTGAGTTTGCTTTATCAAAATAAGCTTTTCTGGCTCAGGGCGGGAGCGATCGTTCTGGCGACCGGGGGTGGCGGACAGGTCTTTGCCCAAACCACAAATCCGGCAGTGAGCACAGGCGATGGGGTGGCAATGGCATGGCGGGCAGGGGCGCAATTGCGCGATCTAGAATTTGTTCAGTTTCACCCCACGGCTTTGACCCATCCAGGTGCACCACGATTTTTGATTAGCGAGGCAGTTCGCGGCGAAGGAGCACATCTGGTTGATGCGATCGGACATCGGTTTGCGTTTGACTACCATCCGTCAGGTGAACTGGCTCCGCGTGATGTCGTGAGTCGGGCAATTTTTAGCCATTTGCAAAAGACGGCTGCCGATCCTTCGATCGCCCATGTCTGGCTAGATCTGCGTCCAATTCCCACAGAAACGATTCGTCATCGCTTTCCCAACATTATTCAGGTGTGCCAGCGGTGGGGAATCGACGTCTTCCAGCAGCCCATTCCGGTTGCGCCAGCGGCTCATTACTGGATGGGTGGCGTCACTACCGATCGCCTCAATCAAACCACAATCGCCGGGCTATATGCGGTGGGCGAAACTGCCAGCACGGGCGTACATGGGGCAAATCGACTAGCCAGCAATTCGCTTCTGGAATGCATCGTGTTTGGAGCGCAGTTTTCGCTGTTAGATTTACCGTCTTTAGACGAGTCCTCCCCTGTGAAAACAGTAGATTTAGTCGATCGCCAGTCAGATGAGCCGATGCGATGGCAGGTTGATGCTGAGTACCTGAGCAAACTGCGCGATCAGATTCCGCGATTCGTCTGGCAAAGTGCCGGAATTTGTCGTGCGGCAGCTTCGCTCCAGCAGGCGATCGAGCAGTTTGATGAATGGCAACAGGGGTTTGACCAGTTGACCCTGAGCCAGGAGCTAAATCGCTGGTTAAGCAGCCCACCAGCGGACAAAACAGCAATCAGCCAGCTTCACACAACACCTGTGCTACCTGCTTCAGCCGATCGCGCTACCCTGCTTCGCCTCTGGGGTGAAACTCGAAATTTGCTCAATGTTGGCAGCCTGATTCTCAAAAGCGCTGCCTTCCGCACCGAGAGTCGCGGGGGGCACTATCGCACAGACCATCCCGCCACCGAACCCGACTGGCAGGTGCATACGCTCATTCAAAATCGCGAGTGGAAACGCTCTGAAAGAATTACCGATCGACGCAGTACTCATCTCCAGAAGGCGATCGACTAACGAGTTCCAGACCCCTGGCTGCGCTGAGGCGTTCCTTCACCGGGCATGGTTGGATTGTCGCTGTACTGACTGAGTTCGATCGAAGTTTTGTGGGCTTGCGCTGCAGCAGTGCTTTCATTCTGAGAAAGTTTTTGCTGTAAACCGATGAGAGACAATTCTTCCTTGAAGGTCGTCGAGCCATCACCCCATTTTTGCACAGCAGGCTCTTTGGCAGTCACTGCTGCAGAAGCCGATAGAAAAATTCCAGTACCTTGAAAAAAACTTGCCGTTGCGACAACTGCAACTACTTTTGTCAATATATGCATAGCTTCAAAAACACCGTAGATCCACCCAAGTACGGTTAGTATATCTGCCTAGCCGCCAAAAATGCCAGTGCATTTACTGATCTTCTTGATGAATCTCGGAAGTAATTGCCAATATCAAACCAGAGCCTGGCTTCATCTTCGTCGCCCCCAGAAGATGAATCGTGAAGATCTTGACTAAGGATGAATTACGCAATTATCACTTGCTTCCATCATAAGGCGTAAATTTTTTGTGAGGGCAACTCCAGACGCAGTCAGTTTCACGACCAGCTTTCCACAGGATTCCTGTGCTGTGCTATCTGGAAGAAAAGAGACTGGAAGAAAAGAGAGCTTCAAACCCTTCTTCCCAGAGAATTCTTCCCGGACATGAGATCGAAAATCTGGCATGATTGGCTCATGACCGATTTGCAAGTCGCACAACACGCCGCCATGACCTCCGATGCAACGCATGTTTCTAATTCATCTGATTTAGAAGCAGTCCAGCTCAACGAAGCTGCAACCTCTACTCAGCTCACCGCCGAACAGTATCAGCGTAAGATGCAGCGCCGCAAGGAAGTCCAGCAGCAGCGGCTAGCCGAACGTACTCTGGAAAAGGGACTGATCATTGTTCACACGGGCAACGGCAAAGGCAAGACAACTGCCGCGCTGGGCATGGTGCTGCGATCGCTGGGGCATGGCTATCGGGTGGCGATCGTGCAGTTTATCAAAGGAGCCTGGGAACCCGCCGAAAAGCAGGTTTTTAGCCTCTGGCGCGATCAGATTGAGTTTCACGCGATGGGCGAAGGTTTTACCTGGGAAACTCAGGATCGCGACCGAGACATTCAAGCTGCGAAAGCTGCTTGGGCGCAAGCACTCGACTATATTACCGATCCAGCGTTCCGCCTGGTGCTGCTCGATGAGATTAATATTGCGCTGAAAATGGGTTTCCTGACCGTCGAGGAAATTTTACAGGGACTCGATCGCAAACCTGAAGATTCTCACGTCATTCTGACAGGTCGCGGTGCACCTCAGGCATTAATCGATCGCGCTGACCTCGTCACCGAAATGACGCTCGTCAAGCATCCCTTCCGCGAGCAGGGCGTTAAGGCACAGCCAGGAATTGAGTTTTGAGCGGCTCATGTGAGCTGTTTGAGAGACTTCGGGCTATTTTACGGAAGACTTAAACGGGCTGCGCTTTTTCCGGGCTTTTTCCTTTGCCTTTTCCCGCTCGTACTCCAGCTCTTTGAGTTTTTTCATGATCCGTCCAAAATACTCCTGCATGTAGGCTTCCAGCGTGGTCGTCTCCTCAGCCGGAATGCCGAATACGGCATAGGTTTCGTTCATTGAAGCACTCAGCGGCTTTCCCGAAGCAACCACTTCTGCAAAAGCAAGGCGATCGGCAAGATTCCAGCCCCACTGGAAGAAGCGAGCTGTCCGTTCGACTGCTTTCAGAATCCCGATCGGCATTCGCGTCACTTTGGCGTCTTTGCCTGATAGCCGTTCACAGAGCTTGATGATCTCATAGGCTCCCCAGGCTTTGGGTCCAACGACGGGGAAGGCGCGACCGCTTGTTTCTGGCACTTTCAGAGCCTGAACAGCGAATTTTGCGATGTCCTGCGTGTCCATGTAGGCGATCGGCGAACTCTCACCCATCACCCAAACTGCCTGATTTTCTAAAATTGGAATCGCATATTGACCAATCAACCCCTGCATAAAGCCACAGGGCTGCAGGATCGTGTAGTTCAAGCCAGATTCTGCCAGATATTGCTCGGTGCATCGCTTGACTTCCATCAAGGGCACGTTTGGAAACTTTTCTGCATCCAGGATTGAGAAAAAGATGAATCGCTCTACGCCAGCCGCTTTCGCAGCCTGGATCAAATTCACCTTACCTTCCCAATCGACTTGCTTAATGCTCAGGGAGTCTGTCGGGCGAGTCGTAGCGGCATCAATAACAGCGGTTACTCCCTCCAATGCTTCCGGCAGGGTTTCAGGACTGCAAAGATCGCCTCGCACCAGTTCTGCGCCCCACTCTTTGAGAAAGGCAGCTTTTCTGGGGCTTCTAACAAGGCAGCGCACCTGATATCCCTCATCCAGGGCACGTCGCGTGACTTGTCTTCCTAGCGTGCCAGTCGCACCGACGATGAGTAAGCTCATGAAGGCTTCCGTTACGAATCGTTAACTTTATTAGTTTACGATATCCTAAAACCGCTCAACCAACTTCAGCAGAAATTATTGGTGAAATTGACTTCCTATTTCTTTAGCGAGGGACTTCAAAGAGAGACAGCCACGTCCTCAAGCTGCGTTGACTTCAAGCTGCATTGAGAAGTGGCTGAACACTGAAATAGAGCTTTAATAGAGCTTCGAGGATGCTTCACCCTCAAATATTGCGCCTGCGCTACTCTTCGCTGCCCTGAATTCGGAGCATCAGAAAGCCCAAACCCAACCCGACTAGAATCAGGGTGAAGGAGAGCAGTGCTGCGTTTAACATTTCGCCGTTCATGCGTGGTTATACTCCTGCGTCAAAAAAATTGTTAGTGCTAGATTGAACCCAGTGTTTTTTCTTGCCGTAGCGAAAAGCTACATAGGAAAGCAGGTGGGTAAGAATCTCTACACAAGTATCTTAAGGTAGTTTGACGGTGATCTAAAGGCTTGAATATGCGAACACAACCCCCAGTGCAACACCCGCTAAATGTTGCGCCTCGTCCCCGACTGGCGATCGTGCTGGGCGACCCTGCCGGAATTGGGACAGAAGTTGCTTTGAAGGCAGTAAGCGATCCAGTCCTCGCTGAGTCCTGTGAAATGACGCTGGTTGGCAATCAAACCCTGCTGCATCAGACCTACCAGCAGTTGCGCCAGACCGATGCAGTTAGGGCAAACTCGATCGCCCTGGCAAACCCCGACGACCTAAGATTGCACGATCTGCCTCTGGAAGTCTCTGTAATTGAGCAGGTTCAATTGGGGACTGAAAATGCAGCTAGCGGTGCAGCCAGTTTTCGCTTTTTAGATAAGGCAATTGATCTGACGCTAGAGGGTCAGTTTGATGCCATTGTCACAGCGCCGATCGCCAAATCTGCCTGGAATGCTGCCGGATTCCACTATCCTGGACAGACCGAACTGCTGGCAAAGAAAGCAGGGGTCAGCCGCTCTGGAATGCTCTTTGTTGCCCGATCGCCCCTGACCGGATGGACACTGCGAACGCTGCTGGCAACAACCCACATTTCGCTGCGGCAGGTTCCGGATGCGCTCACGGCTGATCTGCTGACGCGCAAGCTGGAATTATTGGTCGAGTGCCTGCATCAGGATTTTGGCATTGAGCGTCCTCGAATTGCGATCGCCGGACTGAATCCTCACAGCGGTGAGCAGGGGCAGCTCGGTCGAGAAGAACAGGATAATTTGCTGCCGTGGCTAGATCAGATGGTTAAGCGATTCCCTCAAGTCACCCTTGACGGGCTAGTTCCGCCGGATACGCTGTGGGTACGGCCGGGGCAAGCCTGGTATCACGCTGAAGCAGCGGGGGCGGCTCACGATGCCTATCTTGCGCTTTATCATGATCAGGGGTTAATTCCTGTGAAGCTGCTGGCATTTGATCGAGCGGTGAATACGACGATCGGGCTGCCTTTTGTTCGCACCTCGCCTGACCACGGCACTGCTTTTGATATTGCCGGACGGGGAATTGCTCAGGCAACCAGCTTTAGAGCGGCGATCGATTTGGCGATCGAGCTAGTTCAACAGCGCGTAATCCAGCATAATTCCCAGCCGCAGGTCGCTGTCTAACGCAAGATAAAGCTCTGTTTAAGATCTGTTGAAAGAGACTACAGAGTATTTTGCTGACTAACAGAGTCTCCTGAAAGCGATTTAGTCTACTTTTAGACTGATTTTGGGTTGAAAACATATGTCAGGGTTTGCTGACTTCCGCAATCTTAATTAATATACGAACAGGAGGATCAGCGCAAGAATAAAAATTATTCAGTATAGCCTAATACAAACTCATCCCCAAAAGACCCTGTTCTAGGCTATTCTACCTAAAAGATTTGACAGCGTTTTGTTTGGTATAACTCGTCTGTGTGTGACCTACGTTTTTGTGTGACTTAAGTTTCTAACTTATTTCCCGTTATTCCCTGCTTCAAATTCTTCTGCTTCTTTTACTAACGATATTCTCTATAACAGAGGGTGAATCATGGTTCAGTCCGTTCAGTATTCAATGGATCTGCTTCAGGATGAGGCGCGAGAACTCGTTCATAAAGGCGTGATTAGCCGAAATCAGCCAATTTATGTGCTTTGTCAATATATTCCAGCTCGTGAGTGGGCGTTTGTAGAATGTGTTCTGGAAAATAATGATTTTTTGCTCCGCGATCGCATTGCGGATTTACTGGGTCGGGAAGAGTGGTCTAACGACTAGTCTCCTTTAAAGAATATTTGTCGATCAATTCAGAAAATATAAATCAAGCTACGGGTATGAGACTCGTAGCTTTTTGTTTTGTCATCGGAGGGTAAGCGTGGGACGTTTCAAACATCCTCTAACCATACTGCTCTAAATACTGAGCCAGATCTTCACTGATGCGAGTCAGTTCTGCCTCTATGGTGAGACGAATGCGATCGTCCCGCAGGGTGATCAGCAGTTTGGCTGCAAACGGACTTGACCAGATATTCGGGTTACAAAACACCTCCAGGAAAACATCTCCAGTGTGGCGATATTCCAATGGCGGCTGGGGTTCGGGCTTTCCGCCTGCTTTTGCCGCAGTTGCCTTCAGGCTTTTCATCAAGGCTGCAATCGCGCTTTGCAGTTCTCTCGCGGCTGTGGGACTGAAAGTAAAGACCACAGAACCTTCGGACAAGTTTAGCGTAATGGGAGAAGAAGACATACTTTACTTTGTTGTCAATAGAATTGCCTGACTTGCTACCTGGATCGTAACCTCGTCGAGCACGAATGTCGCCTGCGCGTCATAATTCTGCTCCCACCCTGATGAGCCTTGTTAACTTTTGAACCTTTTCCCTTTGCAGTCATTTCCTGTGCCGTTATTAAAAAGCAGGATGCTGAGTACGCTTATCCTCCGTCTGTGTCTTGCGATCGGGCGATTGAGTCAGTAAATTAAAGGACAAGGAAAGGAAAACCGGGAGAGTTTCAAAGGCACGAGGAATATGCTGTGGCGATTGACCATCGATCGACGGTTCGAAGAGTGTTATGGATCACCTTGCTGCTCAACCTGATTGTGATGGCGTTGAAGGCAGGCGTTGGGATCTGGACAGGGTCACTCAGTTTGCTCGCCGATGCAATGCACAGCTTTACCGACGGTGCAAACAACGTTTTGGGATTGGTGACGAGCCGTCTGTCTTCACCGCTGCCCGATCGCGACCATCCCTATGGGCATCAAAAATATGAGGCGATCGGCGCTCTGGGAATCGCGGCGTTTCTGGGAATTGCTTGCTTTACGATCCTCGAAGGCGCGATCGATCGCCTGATTAACGGGGGAGGGGCAGTGCAGATCAGCGCGACCGAACTCTGGCTGCTGCTGGCGGTGCTGGGCATCAACATCTTTGTGGCATTTTATGAGCGGCGTGTGGGGCGGCGGGTTGGCAGTCCCATTCTCATTGCCGATGCGCACCATACCATGAGCGACATTTGGGTCACGATTACGGTTCTCGCCGGATTGCTGGGCATCTGGGTTTTTAATGTCCAGTGGCTCGATGTGGTGCTGGCGTTTCCGGTTGCGCTGCTGGTTTTTCGGAGTGCCTGGAAAGTGCTGCGCGATAATTTGCCCTGGCTCGTGGATGAAATGGCGATCGCCCCAGAAGCAATCTACGATGCCGTGATGCAGGTTCCCGGTGTGCTGAACTGTCACAGTATCGCCTCTAGAGGTTTACTGGGTCGTCAGGTTTTTATTGATATGCACCTGATTGTTGATGCCGCTGATGTCGAGACAGCTCATGGGATTACCGAAGCCGTCGAAGCCCGCCTGGAACAGCTCTATCGTCCTGTCCGCGTCACCATTCACGTCGAGCCGCCTTCTTATGAAAAAGATGAAATTACCTATGGGGCATCGCATTAAATAAACTTTGCCAGTTTCGTGGTCATCGTCTTTATGGTTATCGGGAACTGGATGGCTGAGGGATTGCCCATCCTAAGCGAGTCGGCTGCCGATAGACCCGCTGCAGGGTATTAATATCGCGATCGGAAATCGGCGGCGGCTGGCGGACCTGAGAAAAATACATCACATCTGCGGGCGTGGAGCTATGTCCCCAAATTCCCAGAGCGTGCCCCAGTTCATGGCGGGCAGCAGCGCGGAGATAGTTCTGGGTTTGCCCCATACCTAACCAGATTGTCATCCGATGAGACAGGGTGGAGCTGGCTGGAGTGTTGCGATTAACAAACAAAGTAAAGCGAGTTTCGGCGGATCGGGCGCGAAGTTCGGGTTGGCGAGCTGTGCTGCGATCGACCTGGAGCGGAGGCGTTCTGCGCCAGATTGTGATGTCTGCTGTATCGGGAGCATCAACGATCGTTAGCGGCAAATAAGCATTCCATTCTTGAATTGCAGCAGTAACCGCAGTGACCCACTCCTGACTGCGATCTTGCGAGGCGGCTTGTGTTGCAGGTTCGAGGTAAACCCGGACGGGGAACTGTGACCAGATGAGATATCCGGCGATCGTCGGCTGCACTTCATCAAAATAATCATGATCGAGATCATGATCAAAATCACCGCTCTGTTGCCCGATCGTCTGTCGCTGCGTCAGAGATGCTGGCAGTGGATGCGCTTTAGGCGCTGGTAAAAATCGATCGATTTGGGCAGAGGTCGGCGGTTGTGCAGTCGATTGAGCATTGGGAGACTGAGCTTTCGCACCGGGAATGCCAGCGGTGGAAACCAGTCCGATCGCCACAAAGAGAGCTGCAAAAAACATTGAGCCGATCGCCCAGCGCAGTTTAAAGGATTTTTGTCTGGGATGCCGTTTCAGCATTCACCCGATGTTCTAGCTGGGCAACCAACCTGCACTCAGCACGACCGTCAGCCCAATAAAGATTGCGGTCAGCGTCCAGGTAACGCGATTGAGGGTTAGCTCTGCGCTCTTGGTGCTGGTGAAAAGCTGTGCCTGACCACCCAGTCCGCCCAGCCCATCCCCTTTCGGGCTATGCAGCAGCACTAACACAATCAAACCAATCGCGGAGATCGTCCAGAGGACTTGAACAATGGTCGTAATCATAATTCGATCGCTAATCCAGGTTCGCTAATTTGGGTCAGACACTCAGGCAAGCAAAATTGCAAATCAACAAAACTGCAAACAAAACGGTAAGCTGGCCCTCTCCCATTCTACAGAGACTGACGAACTGCATGAGATATTGCAGCAATAATGTTATGGCGCTAATGCTATAGCGACAGACGAACGGGGGTACGATTTGCCCGCACATCAAACCCGACCAATTCAATCATCGATCGTCCTGTCATTTCTTCCGGCTGCGGCAGTCCGAGAATTTGCAGAATCGTGGGTGCAATATCTGCCAGCGTTCCATCCGATCGCAGCTCGACCTCGGTGCCGTGTCCGGGAATTTTACGCCGCTCTCCTTCAACCAGAATGAAAGGAACCGGATTGGTGGTGTGCGCCGTCCAGGGATTGCCCTGCTCATCCCACATTTGCTCTGCGTTGCCGTGATCCGCAATGATGATCGCCGTGCCGCCCATTTTGCCGATGCTGTCGAGCAGTCGCCCCAGACAGGAATCCACCGTTTCCAGGGCTTTGACCGTGGCTTCCAGATTGCCTGTGTGCCCCACCATATCCGGATTGGCGTAGTTAATCACCACCAGCGAATAAATGCCCTTCGCGATCGCTTCAGTTGCGCCTTGAGTCACTTCGGCAGCAGACATTGCCGGAGCGCGATCGTAAGTTGCCACCATTGGACTGGGAATCAGCAGCCGATCTTCGCCCTCAAACGGTTCCTCAATTCCACCATTAAAGAAGTAGGTGACGTGAGCATATTTCTCGGTTTCTGCCGTGCGAAACTGCTTCAGTCCGTGCTGAGCCACCACCTGTCCCAAAATGTTGTTGAGATTTTGCGGCTCAAAGGCGACGTGAACCGGAAGGCTACCATCATATTGGGTAAACGTGACAAAAGAAAGCGGCGTGATCTGAGCGCGATCGAACCCGCTGAAGTTGGGATCGACAAATGCCTGAGTTAACTCTCTTGCCCGATCGGGACGGAAGTTGAAAAAGATGATGCCGTCGCCTGGTTCGACTGCACCCGGAGCAATCCGAGTCGGCAGCACAAACTCATCGGTTAACCCTGCTTCATAGGACGACTTCAGGACTTCAAGCGCCGACTGTCCGTTGCCTGAACCGTCTTTGGTCATTACGGTGTAGGCTTTTTGCACCCGAGCCCAGCGACGATCGCGATCCATGCTGTAGTAGCGACCGCTCAGCGTCACAATTTGACCTACGCCAGCCGCATGGATGTAGTCTTCAATTTGCTGGATTGCGCCTAAGCCATCGGTTGGTTTCGTATCGCGACCATCGGTAACGGCGTGAATACAAACCTCAGTTAAATTCTGCTCTTTTGCCAGGTCAATCAGCCCAAACAAGTGGCTGAGGTGGGAGTGAACGCCTCCCTCCGAACAAAGTCCAACCAGGTGTAGTTTCCCGTTCTGCTGCCGGACTTCATGACAGACTCGCAGGAGTGCTGCATTGCTCAGCAGGGTTCCGTCTTCAACAGCATCTGTAATCCGAACCAGCTCTTGAGGAACGGTTCTTCCGGCTCCAATGTTAAGGTGTCCAACTTCTGAGTTGCCCATTTGACCTTCGGGCAATCCAACACTTTTTCCAGAAGTTCGGATCAGCGTTCGTGGGTAGGCAGCCCATAGACTATTCATCACGGGAGTGTGAGCAGCCGCAATTGCATTTCCGCTGGCTTCCTCACGATAGCCCCACCCATCTAAAATCACGAGTACTACTGGAGAAATTGGCACCTGCGCCATGTGAGTTATCCTTACTGTTCAGTAATCTCTCAGGCAATGATATCACTCAGGCTTTCAGATTGTGTCAGCTAAATTCAGGACGTTATCACTTTAAGTTCTCAGTAATGTTAGCGATCGATTACATTAGTCAGTCAAGCAATCAACGCATGGGTTAAGCACATCAAATCGGTCGATCAGATAAGTATTGCTTAAACTTTCAAATCTTTATTTATTGCAATATCTGATTATCAAAAAGATAAGAGCAGTTTAATCGAGACGCTCTGACTCAGGACAATGGAGATGATACTTTCTACCTCAGGGAAGAGGCTCGCTGGGCGGCTTTGGGCTTGGTATTCGCGCCAGTCGAGCTAGAAGCTAACGTTCACTTGCTTTTCATCCTTGTCGAAGGTGCGTCGCTTTTGTTTCTCTTTCTGCTTCTCTCTTTTTGCGGCTGCTTTCGCGACTTTTTCTGCTTCGATCGCCGCCAGCCTCATTTTTTCTTTTTCCTCAGCAATTTTGTCTAAATAGTAGTGATAATCACCCGGATAGAGGCGCAATTCTCCGTCGCGAATCTCGACAATTTTGGTTGCAACCTGTGAGATAAAGTATCGATCGTGTGATACAACGATCGCCGTTCCATCGTAGTGCTGCAAGGCTTCTTCCAGCGTTTCTTTAGCAGGAATATCGAGGTGATTGGTTGGCTCATCCAGAATGAGCAGGTTAGCTGGGCGCAGCAGCATTTTTGCAAGGGCTAACCGCGCTTTTTCTCCGCCGCTGAGAGCCGCCACTTGCTTAAAGACCGTATCTTCGCTAAACAGAAATCGTCCCAATAGCGTTCGCACTTCTTCGTTTTTCCAGTCTGGAACTTCGTCGTGAATCGTTTCCATTACGGTTTTTTCCAGATCCAGTGCCTCTGCCTGGTTCTGTTCAAAATAGTTGGGGATCACTTGATGAGCGCCAAGGCTGACCGTTCCTTCCATCGGTACTTCGCTTCCTGTGATCAAACGCAGCAAAGTTGATTTACCCGACCCGTTTGGACCCAGGATTGCAATGCGATCGCCCCGTTCAATCAACAGGTTTGCACCCAAAAATAGAATATTGTCTTCGTAGATGTGCGTGAGATCTTTGATGATCACGACCTCCCGTCCACTGCGGGGGGCAGGCGGAAACCGGAAGTGGAGCGTTCTGACCGATCCTACCGGAGCTTCGACCAGCTCAATTTTTTCGAGCTGTTTCTCCCGGCTCTTTGCCTGAGTACTGCGGGTTGCGCTGGCTCTGAAGCGATCGACAAATGCCTGCTGTTTCTCGATTTCTTTTTGCTGCCGCTCAAAGGCACTGAGCTGGGCGTTCTGGATTTCTTCTTTTTGCTGAAGGTAGCTGCTGTAGTTGCCGAGATAGCTTGTTGAGACTCCCCGCTCGGTTTCGACGATCTGATTGCAGAGGCGATCGAGAAATTCCCGGTCGTGAGACACAATCACCATCGGCGTTTCCAGCCCTTTCAGGTAGGTTTCCAGCCACTCGATCGTTTCCAGATCCAGGTGGTTGGTCGGCTCGTCCAGCAGCAGCAAATCGGGGGACTGCAGCAGAATTTTGCCTAAGCTCATCCGCATCTGCCAGCCGCCGCTAAAATCTCCGACCGGGCGATCGCCGTCCTGAGGCTGAAAGTCAAGCTCTGGCAGGATTTTTTCAATGCGGGCTTCCAGGGTGTAGCCATCAAGCGCCTCAAACTTTCGCTGGAGCTTGTCGAGTTTATGGATCAGGCGATCGAGTTCTTCGGGACTTGCAGTCTGCATCTCGTGCTGTACCGTTTGCAGCGCCTCGTGGGTTTCGTTTGCTTCCCGGAATGCCCGCCACATCTCGTCCCGGACAGTGCGCTCCACCTCGACATCAAACTCTTGAGTGAGATAAGCAATCTTTAAACTGGAGGGACGAATAATTTCCCCGGACGTGGGTTCGATTTCGCCTGCAATAATCTTGAGCTGCGTTGACTTGCCCGCTCCGTTCACGCCGACCAGCCCAATGCGATCGCCCGGTTTCACTTCCCAACTCACGTCCTTCAGCACTTCGCCCGTCGGATAAATTTTTGAAATGTGTTCCAGACGCAGCATTGCAAGACTCCAGTCAGAATGAGGAACGAAAACGCCACATCAAATGTAACAGAAATGTTATCTCTTCAGTGAGGTTGGCGATCGTGCCTGAATCATGGTCTGACCGGATGCCCAGGGGTTGGTTTAAGCGGTTTATCGCAGCAGCGCCATTTGCTGACTGGGCGGCTCGTAGCCCAGATGTTTCCAGGCGGCAGGAGTGGCAATGCGTCCGCGTGAGGTGCGCTGAAGATAGCCAATTTGCAGCAGATAGGGTTCGTAGACTTCTTCGATCGTCTGAGCATCTTCTCCGGTTGCGGCTGCCAGCGTTTCCAGACCCACCGGACGACCTGCGAAATTTTCGATCATGACGGTCAGCAGGCGGCGATCGGTTAAGTCCAACCCACAAGGATCGACCTTGAAGAGTTCCAGTGCCTCGGCGGCAATTGCCTGGTCGATCGTGGCTCCATTGGCTTTGACTTCCACAAAATCCCGCACACGGCGCAGCAGGCGATTGGCAATTCGGGGTGTGCCTCTGGCGCGGCGGGCGACCTCGGTGGCTCCCGCTTCGGTAATCGGGGTGTGGAGAAGCTGGGCGGTTCGCAGGACGATGTGCGTCAGTTCATCCAATTCATAAAACTGGAGTCTTTGGATAATGCCGAAGCGATCGCGGAGTGGAGAGGAAAGTGCGCCGACCCGTGTGGTTGCCCCAATCAGCGTAAACCGATGCAGGGGAATACTTCGCATCCGGGCACTTTGTCCTTTGCCAACCGTAATATCCAGCCGGAAGTCTTCCATCGCCGGATAGAGAATTTCTTCGGTGACTCTGGGCAATCGGTGAATTTCGTCGATAAACAGCACGTCGCCGGGTTTCAGCGTCACGAGTAATCCCGCAATATCGCGCGGACGCTCCAGCGCCGGGGCGGTTGTGATTTTGCACTCCACACCCATTTCCGCTGCCAGAATCAGCGACATCGTGGTTTTCCCCAGCCCGGGCGGACCGTAGAGCAGCAGGTGATCCAGCGCTTCCTGTCGTGCCTGCGCTGCTTTAATGGCAATTTCCAGCACTTCCTTCAGCGCCTTTTGTCCCACATAGTCCGTCAGCTTTTGAGGACGCAGGGTTTCCTCTTGCCGACCCGCTTCTTCTGGGCTGGCGTCGGGCTGCAGCAGGTCATCGGGGGCAGGGGCAACAACTCGACCTCGCGGTTTGCCGGAATTAGAGCTGCTCGATTTTGGGCTATCAGGTGAAGGTTGCTTAGAGGAAATAATTGCCATAGGGCGAAGGACTCATATCCGATGGGTACGCTAGATTTAGTACATCTGGACTATTTCAGGCTTGACTGAATTCTATAGCGTTTTCAACAAATCGCAAGATGCTTTTCACCAAATCTGCGGCATACAATGAAGGTTCCTGAGCAAGAAAGTTCCTGAATAACACAGTTTCTGACTCACGAGGAAGCAACGCGATGCTAACCGTTCCCGTCAATATTTCTTTTCAGCAAGCGATCGAGCTAACCCAATCTTTGGTGTCTCGCATGGAACAGGGTACACTATCTGACGCTGAAATTGCACAGACGATCGAGGCGCTTGTTCAGACGGTAGACGGCGCACGCGGCTTTTTTGTCGGCTATCTCACAGACGATCCAGACGATCGCCCCCTTGCTGACCATCCCAGTCAGGCGGCTATCAATGCCCTGCGAACCTCTCCCGAAGTCGTCTCCGATCTGCTGGTGAAAAATCTGGTGATGTCTACCGCGATGGCAATCACCCACCGTCGTAATGAAAATCCAGAAATGGCAGCAGGATCAGACCGGGTTCGATCGCGCACTACGGCTTTAATTCAGCAGCTTCAGCTTCCCGAAATTCAGCAAAAAGCAACCCAACTCCGTGCCGCTACGGAAACGAATGAGGGCGTTTACAAAGATTTCTTGAACCGCTGGCAATATGACGCGGAGCAGAGGGAGGCAATGCGAGAGGCGATCGATCGGGTGATTGGGTCGGTGGGTGAGTGAGCGGGGATCGGGTTGGATGACCTTTCGTGCGCTGGTGCGGGCGCGGGGGAGAAGATGGACTGGACACAGGGATTGAGCAATCGGGCAGTTGGGGGGGTGTGGCAGTCAGTGACTGCGCCGATTCAGAGCTGGCTGGATCAGCATCCGTGGCTGGAATGGCTGTTGCAGCATCCGCTCTGGTTGGTGGGGCTGTTTTTTCTGGTGATCTTTCTGTTTGCGGGACTGATTCAGGCGATCGGGCGACTGACAGAAAACATCTGGCTAACGCTGCTGCTGCTGCCGTTTCGATTGATGGGGTGGCTAGCCGTAGGATTAGTTTGGCTGGTGCGGTTTGTGCTGGGCGGCAAGCGAAATGCGGGAGTTAAACCAGCAGAATTGGCTGAAGCGAAGCCAGCAAATCGGCTGCAAGAGTTACTCGATCGCCTGGAGGTTATTCGTACTGAGGAGGAAGCCCTGCTGAAGGAAGTGAAAGAGATTTTGGCGGCGAAGGAGGGGCAGTGGGTGGTAGGTGGCGATCGTTCTTAATCCGAAGCTGTCTGTGGATTTTAGTGGAGTAATACCCAATCAATTTGAAGCTGCACAGAATTGTAGGATGCGTTGCGGAATAACAGGGCTGTCTGGGTTGATGTTGTCGCTATCTTTAATTTGGGAGTGATGGTGACGGGGACGAAGGATCGGTTCTTGGTGTGAGTGTGTAGAGTCCGCCAAGGACAAGCCAGTTCAGCAAATTTACCCGAATGTCGTGATAGGTGACATCAAACAGGGCAAAGGCACTAAAAGCAAGGACGGACAGCAGATAGCCCGTCAGCAATGCTCGACTGCCCGATCGCATCTGTTTCTGAGCCGTTTCCGCCCCTGCCAGGATCGCCCGTCCTGCCCGGAAGCAGAGCCACCCAATCAACAAAGTAAATCCGATCGCAATTAGAAAACCTGTCTCACTTGTCAGCAGCAGCCAGAAATTGTGGGGATGAGTTGCATCTGCGCATTCGACGGGAATCACACGATAAACACGACGCTGCGTCACGCACTCAGGAAATTGAGCCAGCAGGCGATCGACATACAAAAACTTAAAATTTCCCAGTCCCCAGCCAAGCCAGGGGCGATCGTGAATTAACCCGCCTGCAATTTGCCAGATACGAAGCCGGGAGTCATCCAGCCAGGTAAAGGAAAGCGATCGTCCGCCAATGCCAAAACCGATCGCCCCTGCAAGGATTCCTGCAAAGCTAATGAGTCCGGCAATGAAAACAATTCGATTCGATCGATTCAAAATGCTGTAGGCGAGAATCAGCAGGATGGCAATCAGCAAGCCGTTGCGAGAACCAGAGCTGAAGATGCCGAGCAGCGTTGAGTAAGTGCCGAAATACAGCAGCCACTGCCGGAGAGACTTCGCTTGATGGAGTTGAGACGATTGCCGCACCGTCTGGTAATACAGCACGCCCAGCCCCAACGCTAGAATCACCACGAGATACACGGCTAGCGAATTGGGGTGATTAAACATCAACATTGCCCGACCTGCATGGGGAGCCGATCGGATCCATCGAATCAGGGGAATTCGGCGCAGCGATCGGGGCAGGCTATCCGCTTTCAAAGCCGCTTCCATACAGGCATAGAAATTGATAGGAAGGGTGGCAATCACCCAATCTGTAGTCAAAACTGCCAGCCGCTCTGCATTTTTCAGGAAATGGGGCAGGACGGCAAATAGCAGAAAAAAGGGCAAAAAGTGAATGAGCTGAAGGAATGCTTCGCCGCGATCGAAGGCAAACAGCGAACTCAGAATCAGCAGTCCACTCAGTACGAGGAAGCTGTTGCGCGTTAAAGGGTCGATTGCGAATTTCTTACGAATCAGCGCATAGCCCATCGAGGCAGCAATGCCGACCATGCTGATCACATAGAGATAGAGCCAGCCAGCCAGCGATGCACGAAAAATGCGATCGAACAGGCGATCGTGGGAGGAAGAGACAGAGAGCTTTTCGGTCATTCTTTCTCCCTAATAGGCTCCTTCCCCGGTCACAACGACCCAGATAGTGCGAGCCAGAATGTAGACATCGAGCCAGACTGACCAGTTTCGCACATAGTAGGCATCCAGGCTGACCCGCTCTTCGTAGGTAATGTTGTTGCGTCCCGATACCTGCCAGAGTCCAGTTAAACCGGGAACGACTTTGGTATAAAGCGAAAACTTGTCTTTATAGCGGGGAATTTCTTCTTCGACGATCGGGCGGGGTCCGACCAGGCTCATTTCTCCTCGAAGGATATTCCAGAGCTGGGGCAGTTCGTCCAGACTGGTGCGCCGCAAAAAACGACCGACGCGGGTTACACGCGGGTCATAGCGCAATTTCTGATCGCGCAGCCAGGCTTCCTTCATTTCGGGATGTGCTTCCAGGTAGTCCTTCAGCACGCGATCGGCGCTTTGTACCATCGTGCGAAACTTCCAGGCTTTAAATTCCTCTCCGCCCTGCCCCAGGCGAGTCTGTCCATAGAAAATCGGTCCTGGGGAATCGAGCTTGATCAGCAGCGCAATAATCACAATCATCGGCAGCAGGATAAATCCGCCCAGCAGCGTTGCAATCAAATCGATTAAAAACTTGGCAAAGCGAGGTCCGGGCAAGAGCAATATTTGTCGCACTTCCAGCCCTAAGACACCGCCCATATCTTTTGCAGCAACCCAGAGGCTCGCAAACTCAAACAGGTCAGGAATAATCAGCAAATGGGCAAAACTGCTGCCGTATTGCTCAATCACATATAGCAGGCGATGTCGCGCTACGCCGGGCATTGCCACGATCGCATAAGGAATATGGTGTTTGCGTGCCAGTTTGGGAGCCAGCGACATACCGCCAATCACCGGAACGCCATGGAGCAAACCGTGCTTTTGCGGGTCGTCATCCAGCACCAAAACAGGCTTTAGACCGATTCCGGGACGACGCTTCAGCGTTCGAATCACCATGTCTCCGGTTTTGCCTGCTCCCAGCACCACCACCGGATAGCCCCACCAAGGCTGCGGCGCAAAGATCGATCGCACCAGACCGCGACAGAGGGGAACCAGCACCAGCGAAAACACCCAACCCAGCACAAAGATGCCTCTGGCATACACCTCGCCTTCGCGCTGCATAAATAGCGTTGCTGCCAGTGCCAGATAAATCAGCGTCGTGGACAGACTGAGCCAGCGCATTTCGTCGACTGGACTGATTGCCACCCCCGGATACAAGCCGATCGTCGCGTAGGCAAGCACAAACAGCCCCAGCGTTGGAAACAACTGCCAGTAGAGCGTGGGCTGCAACTGTCCTTCCAGCGCGAGATGCAGGTAGACGCTCAGCATCGCGGCGAGACAGAGCGCCAATACATCCGAGGCAATCATCAGCGCAAACGTGGGAAACGATCGCGTCGAGAGCGATAGTGTCACCAGAGCAGGGTGTAACGTTCGGTTTAGCTGCATTGCAATCCATTACTCCTCACGTCACTACTCTAGGGCATCTCCTGCTGAAAATCTGTCCATTTCTGTGCAACAAACTGAGAAAAAGTTTGACGAAAGCGATCGGTTGAGAAGCGATCGGCATTTTCTCTCAAAGTGGCAGTCTCAAACGCAAACTTGCCGGATTCAAACTGACGCACGGCTGCAATTAAGCTTTCCACGGTTTGGTCGGCAAACAGAATCCCCGTTTTGCCCGGAATCACCGTTTCGACTGCACCGCCTTTGCCATAAGCAATCACGGGTGCGCCTGCTGCCTGCGCTTCCACCAGCGAAATGCCAAAATCTTCTGCTGCTGCATAGACAAATGCCTTGCATCGCTGCATGTATTGGACGATCGCTTCCTCGGATTGGTGTCCTAAAATTTCAACATTTTTGCCTGCAATTGCCCGAAGCTGTCTTTCGCCCGCACCACTGCCAATCACCACCAGCGGCAACCCCAGACGAGTAAATGCCTCGACAATTAAATCAACTCGTTTATAGGGCACAAACCGAGCCAGCGTCAGGTAAAAATTTTCTCGCTGGGGCACCGCGCAAAATCGATCGATCGATACAGGCGGATAAATCACTTCTGCGGGACGGCGATAGGTTTTCCAGATCCGCTGCGCCACATAGCGCGAGTTAGCAATAAAGTAATCGACCCGATTTGCAGTTGCCAGATCCCACAGCCGCAAATAGTGAAGGGTAATATTGGCGATCGCCGCTCTAACGCCTTGCTTTAGATTCGCTCCCTGAAGATACTGCT
>Ga0224723_1000801_pt1 | contig 20673 bp, 18 predicted proteins | sample Balambano_FR2_Me_FD_161647 | JGI IMG/M metagenome (GOLD analysis project Ga0224723, IMG submission 161647) | Freshwater sediment microbial communities from Lake Towuti, South Sulawesi, Indonesia - Balambano_FR2_MetaG | ecosystem: Environmental > Aquatic > Freshwater > Lake > Sediment | place... | reverse complement strand
GGCGCGCCCGCCATCAGGACGACCGTGCCGAAGCTGGCCGTCACGCCGACCGCCGTGGTGCTGACCGGGGCGTGAATGGCCTGCATCGTGTCGTAGATCGCCATGCCAGAATACACCTCGCCGCCCGGCGACTGCACGTACAGGCGGATTTCCTTGTCCGGGTCTTCACGGTCGAGGAACAACAACTGCGCGACGATGAGATTCGCCATCGAGCTTTCGATTTCGGAGCCGAGCATCACGATCCGGTTGCGCAGCAGCAGCGAGTAGATGTCATAGGCGCGTTCGCCATAGCTGCTCTGTTCGATCACCATCGGGATGACGTTATAAATGGACATCGGTAATTCCTTTCGTGGCAGTGCCCTGCCCTGTCATAGGTTGATCTTACCTGACCGATAAAGAGACGCCCATCATCAAAATGGGTAGCTGAGACTTAGCGGCCTCCGTCCGAACAGAATTTTCCAGCAACCCCGGCGGGTACACGGCGACCTCCAACGGCAGGCCGATCGCATCCGCGCGGTGGGTGATGGCCTGCCGGATGCGTGTCATGGCGGCGCTTTCAGCCAGCACGCTTCGATCCTGATCGGGGAAATCCAGAAAAGCGAACAGATCATTCCCGGCGGCATTCAGAAGCAGGCTCGCTTCCGGCCAGTCCATGTCCAGTGATCGCACCACACGGCGCAGTTGGCCGGCGGCGGCGCGCCGATCCGGCTGCATGAACACCGTCGAGATCGCGGCGGCCACATCAGCCTGGGCCGAGTCGTGGACAGAACCCAGGGCGGCGCGGATCAGGTCTTCCTGGCTGTACTGCCACTGCGCCCCCAGCAGCCGCCGCACCGCGACCTTCTGGCCGAGGTCGCCGCCGATCACCAGTTCCACGCCGCGCAGACCGCGATTCAGCAGTCCGCGCAGAAGATCGGCCCACAACGCCTCATCGACGCGCGGCCCGGACTGAAAACCCAGTACATCGTAGCGAGAATCAGCGCGCAGACCCAGGGCCGCCGCGCTGTAACGATCTACGCCGGTTGATGTGCGCTGATGATCGATGATGTGGAGCCATAGGTAAGGGTAAGCCGCGCGCAGGGGCCGCCGCTGGAAGCGCAGGACGAGATCGCGCAGGTCGTTGAGCGCGGTTTCCGCTTCCGACGCGGGCAGCGCGCCGATCGCCAGGTCGTCGGCCAGTCGGCGCAGATCATTGATGGATGCCCCGCGCACATAGGCGGCAGACGCAATCTCCAGCGCGGCCTGCTCCAGTTCGCGCCCGATCATTCCCGGCGTGTAAGTGCCGGTGCGCAGTTTGGGAATCCCCAGTTCGATCACGCCCAGGCCGGTCTTCCAGCCGCGCCGCCGGTAGCCGTTGCGGTAGGTCAGGCGGCTTTCGGCCCGTTCATAAGGCTGCGCGTCGATCACACGGCGCAGGTCGAATTCCATCATCTGCTGGGCGATCACCCGCAGCGCCTCACGCAGATAATCGGGATCAAGGTCGATGCCCAGCGCCTTCAGCGCCTGCGTCAACGATCTGTCGTCTTCTGCTCCACTCATCATCCATGCCTCGCCCGCCGCCGAACAGCACGGGTGATCTGCGCCATTGCGACCGCGCGATCACCCTGCCTCTATCAGACATCACAACAGGCTCTGAATTCAAGTTTTTACACCACTTTTTGGAGCGGCTATCGGTAATCTGGCGCGCAGACCACCCGCAAGCCCAGATCATTCAGGCGGGCGTAAGGTGTATTCTGACTGCGATGCGCGATTCGCACGTGATTGGCGCTGTGTGTCCATGAGCCGCCGCGAATCACCCGCGCCGCTTCGCCATCGACGCGGTTATGTTCCGGAAAGCGATAGGGATTGCTGTAGATCGACAGGCACCAGTTGCGCACGTTGCAGGTCATGTCCATCACGCCGTAGGGAGAGGCGGTCTCCGGCTGGATGCCGACCGCCGCGATCTGGCCCAGGCTGCGGACACGCACGGCATGGGTGTAAAGGATGCCGTTAACGCCGCGCGCCGCTTTTTCCCATTCGGCCTCGGTGGGCAGGCGCAGCTTCCAGCCCTCGGCGCGGAACTGCTTCCCCTTGCGCCCCCGATCATGGATCAGTGCGGCCAGCGGGGCAGGCCAGGTGTCGGACGGCATGACATCGTTCAACCAGCGCGTGTAGGCCAGCGCTTCGTACCAGGTAATGCCGATGATCGGCTGGTTGGCGACATGCCACTTCGCCTCCTGCCAGAAATCGACCGGGTTGGTCAGTGTGCCTTTCCAGCGCCAGCCGGCCTCTGTCCAGTAATCGCGGTTGACGTACCCATTGTCCCTGACAAAGCCTTCATACTGCGCCACGGTGATCGGGTAGGTGGAAATAAAGTACGTCGGCAGTTTGATGCGGTGCTGCGGCGTCTCATTTTCGCGCGCGTCCGGGTCTTTGAGAGGATCACTGCCGAAGATGAAGTCACCTGGCATAACCTCACGCCATTCGATCTGCGGGATGTTACCGACCACGCCGACACCCCGCCGCGGATCGCCTACCCGATCCAGCCGCCGCGCTGCTTCCGCCCGTTCGCGCAGGTCGAGGCGCGTGTCGGACAGGCAGGTAATCAGGTCATCCGTATATTGTTTGTAACTTTTGGCGCTGACCACACGGCGGGCGGTGGTCGTCTCGAACTCGAAGCGCGCGTTCAGCCCTTTCGGGTCATAATTGCGCCCGTACTTGTTGACAAATCTGGCCCACAACAGCGCCTGTTCATCAAATGACGAAAGATCGGTCATCGATTTTAACATCTGCTCGTAGGCGTTCTGCTGAAGCCTGTGCCAGCGAATCTCGGCCAGCCGTTCGTTGACGGTCTGGGTCAGCTCCTGGTTCAGGTTGGCCTTGGCGACCTTTTCCAGCAGCGGCTCGGCATATTCCTCGCGGCCTTCCGCCAGGGCCTGGAGCGCTGTATCGTACATCTCATAGACGTGTTCCGGGCGCACCGGCTCCGGCATCGGCGGGCGGGGGACACCGCTCTGCGGGCGGTAGATCCCCTTGAAGATATCCATCTCGATCGAATGGATGGCGTGCAGAGTGCGCACCAGCGCCTCTTCCAGTGTTAAACTGGTCACATCAATGTACTGAATTTCTGCCAACTTTTGCGGATAGTCGCATGTATGGAGGATCAGCGGCAGAATGGGCTTGCCCAGTTCCAGGGCATAATCCAGTTCTGTGGTGCAGAAAACCGAACGCACGGAGCGCGGCGTGAGGATAGTCAGAAAGCAGTCACATTGTTCAATCGAGTCGAGGATCGCGTTCCACCAGTGGTGACCGCCCTTGATGAACGTATCGTACCAGAAGCGATGGGTCGTCCACTTGCCTAGCTTTTCTTCGATCTCACGGACGTATGCGCCGTCATCGTGGGCATAACTGATGAATAACAGCATAGAGCGTCGTCCTGCCGGATTGTAGTACAAATGGTTTTCTAACGGAGAGTATACCAGTAACCGTCGTGGCGGCCACGTAATTAATAAAGATCAGAATAGAAGCTTAATGCAAGATAAGCCGCCGTCGCATCGTCATAATCTCAACGTTATCCGCCGGAATCAGCAGGAATTGACACATGAACCGCCGTTTACTGATCGCGTTTGCCCACCCCGATGATGAGAGCTTTGGTCTCGGCGCACTGATCGCCCGGTATGTCGCCGACGGCGTGGAGGTTTACTATCTGTGCGCCACCAATGGCGATGCGGGCACGGTTTCCCCGGAACTGCTCGAAGGATACTCCAGCGTGGCAGAACTGCGCGTGGCGGAACTGGACAAAGCCTCCGCCATTCTTGGCTTCAAGCAGGTGTTCAGGCTGGGTTATCGGGACAGCGGGATGATGCGTTCGCCGGATAACGACCATCCCGACAGCCTGTGGTATACCTGGACGCATACGCCGGAAGCGGTGATCCGCCGCGTTGTGGAGGTGATCCGCGAGGTGCGCCCGCAGGTGGTCATCACGTTTAACCGCTACGGCGGCTACGGCCACCCGGATCATATCGCCATTCAGCGCGCCACCACGGAAGCGTTTTTGCTGGCCGGGGACGACCATTACCTGACGGCTGGCCTGGCCCCCTATGCGCCACAAAAACTGTACTATAACAATATCCCGCTCTTCATACTCAGTCTGATGGTGCGCTGGATGAAACTGCGCGGCAAAGACCCGCGCAAGGTCGGGCGCAACGCTGATATTGACCTTCAGGCCATCCTGGACAATGTCGAGCCAAACCATGCACGGGTGGCGGTTGCGCGTTATGTTAAGCAGTGGCAGGAAGCCAGCGCCTGCCATGTCAGCCAGGGCGGAGGGCGTGCCGGGTTTGCGCCGATGTGGCTGCGCAAATTACTGGGCGTCCGCCAGGGCTTTACGCGCGTGTATCCTGCGCCAGCGCGCGATACCGTCGATGAGCGTGATCTGTTCGCCAATGTCCGTGTGGATGAACCTGTGGAGAAGCCAACGCCATGACGGACTCCTTACCTCATGACCCTTCCCGTATCGACCGGCTGCTGGACGCGATCGATCTGATTAAGCTGGATCGGCGTGAGGAGGCCCGCCAGCTTTTGCGCGACCTGATCCGTGAAGACAATGACTTCGAGGACGGCTGGCTGTGGATGAGTGTGGCGGTCGATTCGCTCGATCAAAGCACGATCTGTCTGGATAATGTGCTGCGCGTCAACCCGGATCATGTACAGGCCGCCGGGGCGCTCTATCGTTTGAGGGAAAGCGAGATGCGGATGGAACAGCGCCGCGATCGGCTACACAGCCTGCGCGATTGGTCGCTTGGGTTGTTCTGGCTGTTGTTCGTCGGGTTGATCTTCGCAGTCCTTTTTACCTATCCACTACCGGAAGTGACGTTCCGCACGCTGGAAGACTTCCCACTGCCTTAGGGCAGGCGTCAGCCATTGCCCTGCTCAAAAGCCGGGAGCAGCGGCGCGTAACGCTGGCTGATCACGGCCTGCCCGGCCTGGCTCTGCATCCACGTGATGAAGTCCAGATACAATCCCTGCGGCGGTTCCAGCCCGACGACGTAGAGCGTGGATCGCAGCGGATACAGGTTGCGCCTCACCGTGTCTGGTGTGGGGCGCACGCCTTCGATCGGGATGGCGTGATTTGGTTCGTCCAGATAACTCATCGATACATAGCCAATGCTGCCCGCCTGCTGCGCCACGCTGGTGATCACGGCCTCGCTTGACGGCGCGAGCAGAGCGCGGGCGGTCGTCAGGCGGCGGCCCATCACCAGCCGCTCAAACTCGGCGCGGGTGCCGGAACCCTCTTCCCGGCTGATCACCAGGATCGCCTCGTCCGAAAGCGCACTGACGTCGCCCCAGCGGACAATACGCCCTTCAAAAAGGCCCCGCAGTTGATCGATCGTCAGCATCTCGACCTCGACGCCCGGATGCGCGATCACCGCGATCCCATCCTGGCCCAGCGGCGCGGCCCACAGCGGGCTGTCCGCCGGCAGATGGTTGGTCAGAAAATACGGGGTTTCGCCGGCCAGCAGGCTGTTCAGCATCGCGCGGTAGCTGCCGCTGCGGGTGTCGAACACCAGGGTCGGTTGAATCTCACTGTAGGCTGCCGTAAGATCATTGACCAGGGGAAGGGTCGCCGTGTTGGCATAAAGCCGCAAAGCGGTGGTCGCCAGGGTTGGCGTCGTGGCCGGGATCGTGGTGGGGTTGCAGCTCATCAGCGTGGTCGTGAGGGCGACCAGGGCGAGGGTGCGTTTGGCCGAGTGCATGATCGATCACGCGACCTGCAGGTAGCGACGGAGGAACGTGTCGATATAAGTCTGAAGTCTGCCTTCCAGAATCGCGCTGCGCATACGAGCCATGTGGCGGATCAGAAAGTGGATGTTGTGGAGACTGAGGAGGTAATGGCCGAGGAGTTCTTTGGAGTGAACGAGGTGTCGCAGATACGATCTTGAGAAGGTGCGGCAGCAGTAACACTCGCAGCCGGGTTCCAGCGGCGACTCGTCACGCGCGTAGACCAGGTTGCGCATGTTGATGCGTCCGTCGGGGGTCAGGGCCGCGCCATGCCGGGCGACGCGGGTGGGCATGACGCAGTCGAAGATGTCGATCCCGCGCAGGACGGCGTTTGCCAGATCATCCGGTTCGCCCACGCCCATCAGATAGCGCGGCTTCGAGGGCGGCAGCATGGGAACCGTCACGTCCACGGTGTCATACATCTGCGATTTTGTCTCTCCGACGGCCAACCCGCCGATCGCGTAACCGGGGAAATCGAGCTGCTGCAAAGACGTGGCCGATCGTTCGCGCAGGTCGGGGAAGACGCCGCCCTGCACAATGCCGAACAGCGCCTGACGCGAATCGTCGGGGTGCGCTTCCCGGCAGCGAACTGCCCAAGCGGAGGTGCGCTGGACAGCCTTTTCGACCACGCTGCGATCGGTGGGGGAGGGGCATTCATCAAAGCACATGATGATGTCCGCGCCCAGGTTGTGCTGGATGCCGATCGAGACTTCCGGCGTGAACCGGAGCTTGCTTCCGTCAAGATGGCTGCGAAATGTGACGCCATCATCGTCGATCTTATTGATTTCAGTCAGGCTGAAGACCTGAAAGCCACCGGAGTCCGTGAGGATCGGTCCGGGCCAGGCCATGAAGCGGTGCAGACCCCCCTGCTCCGCGATCAGCGGGTCGCCGGGGCGCAGATGCAGGTGATAGGTATTGGAGAGGAGCAGCGATGCGCCCATATCAGCCAGGTCGCGCGGCGGAATGGCTTTGACGGTGGCCGCTGTGCCCACCGGAGCGAACACCGGCGTGGGAATCGAACCATGCGGCGTGTGCAGAAACCCCGCGCGCGCCGCGCCGTCTTCAGCGATCATTTCAAACTCAAATGCCATGCTGTTTTCTCTGCGCAAAACGCGCGTCATTATATCATGACTTACGGAAAACATCGTGCTGGCCCGCTAACGATGTGACTGCGCCCATTAGCGCGGCCATGAGCAAAATGTTATACTCGCGCCCATGATCAGCCTTTACGACATTATCGAAGCCTCAAACGGTCAGCTCTTCGGCGAACCCGCCGCACAGATTTTTACGGAATTCTGCCTCGATGCGTCTCAGGCCGGTGAAAATGCGCTGTTTCTGGCCGTGCGCACCGATCGCGGCGACACTCACGTTCAGATCGCGGATGCGATCGCGCGGGGGGTCAGCGGGGTGGTCTGTATGCGACCGCCCGACTGCGACACCACCGGCGTGACGGTGATCCTGGTGCGCGATACGGCGGATGCGATGCTGGCCTGGGCGCGTTACATCCTCGGCAAGCTCGGCCCAAAGGTGATCGGCGTGACCGGATCGGTCGGCAAGTCGATCGCGGTTGAGGCGATTGGCCGTGTGTTGGGCCTGCGCCACAACGTCCACATCAGCGAGCTTCAGGGCGATGGCCGTCTGAGCGTTCCCCAATCGCTGGCCCGCCTGAACAACGCGCACAAATTTGTCGTCCTCAAGCTGACCACCACTCAGCCCGGTGAGATGGCGACTATGGTGCAGTCTGTCCAGCCGGTGGCAGGCGTCGTCACCAGCGCAGGCGATCTGGGTGGCGACAATTTCGAGGGGCCGGAACAGGTCGCCAAAGAACATGGCGTGCTGGTGACATTTCTTTCGCCCACCGGCCTGGCCGTGCTGAATTACAACGACGATTATGTGCGTTCGCTGGCTGGTCGCACCCGCGCCAGAGTGCGCACGATGGGGATCGACAGTTTCAGCGCCGACATGATGGCCTACAACGTCGTTATGGGCATTGACGGGACGGGCTTTGATCTGCGCTTCGGTGGCGAACGTTATCTGGGCCAGTACGTGCCGCTGCTGGGCAGGGAACATCTCAACAGCATCATGGCCGCGCTGCTGATCGGTCAGCACTTCGATGTGCCGATCGCTGAGGCGCTCAGGGCGCTGGCCGACCTGCCGCCACTTCCCGGCCAGATGAATCTGCTGCCGGGCGAAAATGACTCGCTGCTGATCGATGACACCTACAACGCCAACGTGCAGTCCACGCTCAGCGCGCTGGATTGGGTGGCGGCGGTCAAAGGCAGCCGGCGCGGGCGCACCTTCTTCATTATGGGCGATATTTCCGACGCCGGGTCTGGCGCGGGCAAGAGTGGCTACCGCACCATCGGTCAGAAAGTGGCGGGTGTGGTCGATGTGTTCATCACGCAGGGCATGGACGCGGCCCAGGCAGCACGCGCGGTGCTGGATCAGCATGTTGAAGGTCGGCAGGTACACACCACCTACAGCGCGCAGGATACGGTCGCGCTGCTGGAACGCACCTATCGACTGACGCCAGACGACATCGTGCTGCTGAAAGGCGGCGCGGCTATGCGCATGGAACTGGTCACGCAGGCGCTGCTGCGCGACGAGGCGGATCGGGTTCGTCTGCCGCGCCAGCACACGCTCCCGGAGATCGTCACGCTCTATCAGCCCACGCGCCCCAGTTGGGTGGAGATCGACGCGATGGCGCTGGGGGACAATGTGCGCGCGCTGAAAGCGATGGTCGGCGCCGATGTGATGCTGATGGCGGTGGTCAAGGCCGACGGCTATGGTCATGGCGCGGCGCTCTCTGCGCAGACCGCGCTGCTCAACGGCGCGTCTCATCTGGGTGTGTCGTCGCTGCAAGAGGCGCTCGAACTGCGCGAGGCCGGGATTAACGCGCCGATCCTGGTCATGAATTACATGCCAGCCTACCTGGCGCGGCAGGCGATCCGGCACAACATCACGGCCACCATTTATGATCTCGACCTGGCGCGGGCCTGCGATCGGGCGGCCAGGGAGATCGGCGGGCGGCTGAAGGCGCACATCAAGGTCGATACGGGTATGGGCCGCCTGGGGATCATGCCAGACGATACCATCCCGCTGTTCCGGCAGTTAAACGCCCTGTCCGGCCTTGAGATCGAAGGCATTTACACGCATTTCTCCGTGGCGGACGAAGACCCGGACTTCACACAGTCGCAGTTGAATACGTTCAGGAATGTGATCCGCCCGCTGCAAGCCACCACCGGCTTCAGGTTCAAATACATCCACGCCTGCAACAGCGCCGCCGCGTTCAGCACGCCGGACGCGCGCTTCAATATGATACGGGCCGGGCTGGCGATGTACGGGCTGCATCCGTCAGATCAGGTGCGCCTGCCCGCTGAGTTTCGTCCGGCATTAAGCTGGAAGACGGTCATCGCCCAGGTCAAGCAACTGCCCGCTGGTCATCCCGTCGGTTATGGCAACACCTATATCACCGCGCAGCCGGAACAGGTGGCCGTGATCCCGGTCGGCTATGGCGATGGATTTCGCCGTGCGCCGCATCACTGGGGTGAAGTGCTGGTGCGTGGGCAGCGCGCGCCGATTCTGGGCCGCGTCAGTATGGAAAAGACGGTCATCAGCGTGGATGCGATCCCCGGCGTCTCGATTGGCGACGAAGTAGTGCTGATCGGTCGGCAGGGGAATGAGGCCATCACTGCTGAAGACGTGGCGGCGCGCCTGGACACAAGTAACTACGAAGTGGTGTGCAGCGTGCTGGCGCGTGTCCCCCGCCGCTGATCGTCATGATGCAGCATCCGCATGTTCACCCTGCATCGCTCATCGGGTATTGATCAGCCGCGCCAGTTCATCCGCGATCGCCGCCGGATCGGTCTCGTAGCTGTAGGTGCGGATCAACTGGCCTTCGGGATCGAGCAGAAACTGACGTGTGCTGTGGACGACGGTATAACCGAGGGCGGATCCTTCCAACGGTTCATAACTGAAATCGACGCCAAACTGACCGGCGGCGGCGCGCACCTCCTCCTCCGGGCCGGTCATGCCGATGAAGTCCTCGCTGTAACCGCTGATATAGTCGTCGAGTACTTCCGGCGTATCACGCTCGCCATCGACGCTGATCATCATAAATGTCACCTGATCCGCCTGTGCGCCCAGCGCGCTCTGCACGCGCGTGAAGTTGGTCAGGGTGATCGGGCAGAAATCCGGGCAGTTGACAAAGCCAAAATACAGCAGCGTGAATTTCCCGGTCAGGTCGCTAAGGGCGATCGGCTCCCCTTCATGCGATGTAAGCGCGAAGTCGTCCAGCGCCAGCGGCGGATCGACCACCAGGCCGGGTGAAGCGGGCACGTCTTCGCCCGCCAGATCAAGCGCCAGAAAAGTGATGATTCCCGCCATTCCCACGAACAGCGCGAGGCTGATCAGGATCAGGGCGGCCCGGCTTTGTGGGGCCGGGGCGGCAGGCGAGTCCGGTCTTGGTTGGGCCATCAGGAGTTCCTTTCATCAACGGGTGAAAATGATAACATCTGGATCGCGCGCTGTCGCTGCATTTTACGCCAGGCACGCCCGGAGTTGTGCTATACTCCCCCCTTATTTCCTGAAATCGTCGTGCCCGGAGTAATGACGTCATGCGCAACTTCCAGACCCTCGATCGCTATCATATCGACAACAGCACCGGGATCATCACCCTGTCGGTCGAAGCCGCCAGCGAGACGCAGCCCAGGGTCGCCATGCGGCGCGAAGGCAGTTACGTGGCGATCTCTGCCAGCTATGGCCCGCTGGAGATCGCCATGCGCCCGCGCTTCTCAGAATTCGGTCATGCGCTGCTGCGTCTGCGCCCTGTGCAGGGATTACAGACGACACGCCAGGTCGGCACCGGGCAGGCTTATCTGGCGGTGGGCCTGCTGGACAATGGCTCGCTGGTGCTGCGCCCGACGATCGTGGCCGATGCGACAGGGCATCTGTGCTTTAATCTGATCCTGACGGACTCGGTGCGCCAGGCGGTATATGACTGGCTGCCGGTCAGCGAAGCGGAAAACAGCCTGACAATCTGATCTGGCGGCCATCCGCCACTTGCGACCCTCGGCGCGGTTCGCTACAATGCGTCATACAACCGGATCAGGCGTGAAGAGAGCTTCTGCCGTGCACGCTGGCAGGACGCCGAAGGGGCAAAGGACGCACAAGCCGTCCTGAAACTCTCAGGCAAAAAGGATTTGCGCCTGCAATGTTCTGAAAATGAGCGTCTCAATCAGGCGTCATTGACAGGCGAACAGACCCTCACATGTGCTGTTCGCCTTTTTGTTTTTGCCATGCAACAATTGGCCGACTTATCCTGTTTGCGCGAAGGAGAACTTGCGATGGCTGACCTGAAATATCCCGATGATCTGAAATATGCGCGCTCGGACGAATGGGTGCGCCTGGAGGGAGATACCGCCACGATGGGTATTACCGATTACGCGCAGGACGCCCTTAACGACGTGGTATACGTTGAACTTCCCTCGGTCGGCGACCGCTTCGATCAAGGGCAGTCCTTCGGGTCGGTCGAGTCCGTCAAGGCCGCCTCCGATCTGTACGCGCAGGTGGGCGGTGAAGTGATTGAAGTGAACACGACGCTGGAGGATGAGCCGGAACTGATCAACAGCGACGCTTATGGGCGCGGCTGGCTGATCAAACTGCGCGTTTCCGGCACACCTGATCTGGGCCACCTGCTGGATGCCGCCGCGTATAAAGACTACTGCGCCACGCGCTGAGGTTGGCCCACATGCCCGTGATACTTTCGATCCAGGTCGGTCAGCCAGCCACACGCGGCGACGACCGCGCGCCGGATCCGCTCGATCATGAGTGGACTTCCGCGATCTTCAAGTCGCCTGTGCCAGGGCCAGTCTGGATGCGGCGGCTCAATATCGACGGCGACGCGCAGGCCGATCTCAAAAATCATGGCGGGGCAGACAAAGCGGCGCTGGCTTATGGCGCGTCGCGCTATGATTACTGGCGGCGAGACCTGCCCGATGTGGCCTGGGTTCACGGCGCGTTCGGCGAGAACCTGACGATCGACGGTCTGACTGAAGATGATGTCTGCATCGGTGACGTGTATGCCATCGGCGCGGCGCGTGTCGAAGTGTCTCAGCAGCGTTCGCCGTGCTGGAAGCTGGCACGCCGCTGGCATATCAAGGACTTGGCCGCGCGCGTCCAGAAGACCGGTTACACCGGCTGGTATCTGCGCGTGCTGGCAGAGGGGGAGATCGCCCCCGACATGGAGATCACTCTGGTTGATCGTCCCTATCCACACTGGACGATCACGCAGGCGCAGCACATCGCCCACCGCCGCGACGCCGAAGCGGTTCAGCAGGGGTATGAACTGGCGGAATGCGCCGCGCTGTCCGAAGCCTGGCGCATCGCGTTGATCAAACGCACGCCGCGTGCGGACAGCAAAGACGGCGACGACTGACCCAAAAATACAGGCGGGGAGCGAAGCGCGACTCCGTTTTCTTATCAATGCCCGTTAAATCAATGGAATGACTGAGACCTATGAGTTATATCCCCCATACCGAAGTGGAACGTCAGCAGATGCTGGCTGCGATCGGCGTGACGACGATCGAAGATTTGTTCGACGCGGTTCCGGCCTCACACCGCTTCCCGGCTCTCAATCTGCCGGAGGCGATGAGCGAGATGGAGGTGGCCGCCGAGATGCAGGCGCTGGCGGAATCGAACGAACATGCCGGGGACTTCGCGCTGTTTCGCGGCGCGGGAGCCTATCATCATTTCGTGCCGTCGGCAGTCAATCATATCCTGCTGCGCGGCGAGTTTTACACCGCCTATACGCCCTATCAGCCGGAGATGAGCCAGGGCACGCTGCAATCGATCTTTGAGTATCAGAGCATGATGGTGGCGCTGACCGGGCTGGATGCGGCCAACGCCAGCCATTACGACGGCGCGACCAGCCTGGCGGAAGCCGTGACCGTGGCGCTGGAAGTCGCTCGCATGAAGCGCAAAAAGGTGATCCTCAGCCACGCCATCCACCCGCAGTATCGTGCTGTGGCGCGCACCTATAACCAGGGCCGCGACGTAAAATTCGTGGGCGATTCGGGCCGGGCGGACATCGCCGATCTGATGGACATGATCGACGAGCAGACGGCGATGGTGGCGATCCAGTATCCGAATTTCTTCGGCCAGGTCGAGAGTCCAGAGACGATCCGCCAACTGGCCGACCGCATCCACCAGGTGGGCGGTCTGCTGGTGATGGTCGTCAATCCGCTGGCGCTGGGTCTGCTGAAAAGCCCCGGCGAACTGGGCGCGGATATTGCCGTGGGCGAGGGACAGCCGCTGGGTATCCCGTTGAGCTACGGCGGGCCATATCTGGGCTTTTTCGCCACCCGCAGTGAATACGTCCGCAAGATCGCAGGGCGCATCGTAGGCGAAACGGTCGATCAGGATGGCCGCCGTGCCTATGTCATGACGCTGCGCCCGCGCGAACAGGACATCCGCCGCGAAAAAGCGTCCAGCAATATCTGCACTAATCAGGGCCTGATGGCGCTGGCCGCCTGCGTGCATATGTCGCTGCTGGGCAAACAGGGCATCCGCAAGGTGGCGGAGCTGAATTATCACAAGGCGCATTATGCCGCCGCGCAGATCGACGCGCTGCCGGGTTTCACGGTCAATCAGGACAAAGTGTTCTTTAACGAATTTGTAGTGCGCTGCTCGAAGCCAGTCAGCGCGATCAACCAGGCGCTGATTGAGCAGGGCATGATCGGCGGCTATGATCTGGGCGCAGATTACCCGCACCTGAAGGATCACATGCTGGTGTGCGTGACGGAAATGAATCGCAGGGCAGAAATTGACGCGCTCGCTGAGGCGCTGGGGAAGGCAGGGAACTGATGGAACCGTTAATCTACGAGATCAGCGTGCCGGGCCGCACGGCCGCGCTTCTGCCCGACTGCGATGTGCCGCTGGCCGATCTGCCCGGTGGTTATGTGCGCGACGAGGTGGCGCTGCCAGAAGTCAGCGAGCTTCAGGTGGTGCGCCACTTTGTGAATCTGAGCCATCTGAACCATGCCATCGACAAAGGGTTCTACCCGCTTGGCTCCTGCACCATGAAGTATAACCCCAAGATCAACGAGGACATGGCGCGGCTGCCCGGCCTGGCGCATCTGCACCCGCTGACGGATGAGGAAGGATCACAGGGTGCGCTGGCGCTGATGTTCCAGCTTCAGGAATGGCTGGCAGAGATCAGCGGGTTTGCGGCGGTGAGCTTGCAGCCAGCGGCGGGCGCGCAGGGTGAACTCGCCGGCATCCTGATGATCCGCAAGTATCACCTGGATCGGGGGGACACGCAGCGCACGAAGATTCTGGTCCCCAACAGCGCTCATGGCACGAATCCCGCCACGGTGACGATGGCGGGGATGGAGGTGATCGAACTGCCTTCAGACGACGAAGGCAATGTCGATCTGGCGGCGCTGCGGGCGGCCTGCGACGGTGAACAGGGCAGGCACATCGCCGGGATGATGATCACCGTGCCGAGTACGCTGGGTCTGTTCGATCGCGGCATTCTGCAAATCGTGGAGATCGTCCACAACGCGGGCGGGCTGATGTACATGGACGGCGCGAATATGAACGCGCTGATGGGCGTGGTCAAGCCGGGCGAACTCGGCTTCGATGTGATGCACTACAATCTGCACAAGACCTTTTCCACCCCACACGGCGGCGGCGGCCCTGGCTGCGGCGCGGTCGGTGTGGCGGAGCGGCTGATCAAATTTTTGCCTGGCCCGATCGCGGCGGTGGTCGAACCGGCGGCCGGCGAGGACGACGCCCCGCTTTATGGCCTGATGATGCCGGAAAAATCGATCGGCCGGCTCAAGGCGTTCCACGGCAATTTTGGGATGCACATCCGCGCCTATGCTTATATCCGCATCTACGGCGGCGAAGGGCTGAAGGACGTGACGCGCCATGCGGTGCTGAACGCCAACTACATCCGCTCGCAGCTTAAGGGCGTGTATCACATCCCCTACGATCGCTTCTGCGGGCACGAATTTGTGCTGGAAGGGCACTTCGAGGACGCGCCGGATATTCACGCGCTTGATATTTCCAAGCGCCTGATGGATTACGGCATCCACCCGCCGACCAATTACTTCCCGTTGATCGTGCCGGAGGCCCTGCTGATCGAGCCGACCGAGACCGAGGACAAGGCCACGCTGGATGGTTTTATCGACGCGATGAAGAAGATCGCGCAGGAAGCGCGTGAGGATCCGCATATGCTGAAGGGCGCGCCTCACACGCTGCCGGTCAGCCGGTTGGATGAAGTCCGCGCCGCCAAAGAACTGGTGCTGTGCTGCGCCCCGCTGCTGAAGATGGTCGAATAACGAGTGCAGGTAGAATGAGGGCGTCAAAAGCGCCCTCACTCGTTCAGAAGGGTTTTACCTCACACGCTCGACGTCACGCGGAAGCTGTCGATCATCGGGATCAGCAGCGCCTGGATGAAGGCGTCGCGGTCTTCAGCCGTTCCTGTTACCAGCGCGATCACATAGCCCTGCCCGTCTATCTCCGCTGTGGCGAACAGGCTGTACACTTCCTGGAACTGAATTTCGGCCTCCGCCGCGCGGATTTCCCAGGTGATACCATTCACCCTGTAGGTAGTGAAAGGCTCCGGCACTTCGGTATAGCCGTAATTCTCGATCAGGATGCGCTGGAAGTAGCCGTCAATACCGTCTTCCGGGACCCGGTAAGCCACCTGTAAGAACTGCGCGCTGGATGGGAACACATACACTCCCTCTTCCGCGATGTCCCAGCCATCGGGCGCCACGCCTGCGATTCCGAGTTGGGCGCTTTCATAATCCACCAGCTCCACCTCGGCGGGGGCAAGGGTGACGACAGGGCGGTTATCGACCGGCTGAGTGCCCGGTGGCACATCGAACAGCGGCGGTTGAAGGTTATCAATGCAGCTGGCGTCTGGTTCGGTGGTCGGGTCGTTGATGAACTGAACGGCGATGCGGGTGGCGCAGCCGCCATCCACACTCGCGCCGTGGCCGTAACCGGGGAATAAATAGCTGTAGAAATTCGTCAGCGTCTCGGACACCTGTTCCGCGTAAGCCAGCGGCGTGACCGGATCATACTCGCCGCTCATCAGCAGTGTGGGCAGATCGCTCTCGACTGCCTCGATGATGCTGGGGCTTTCCAGGCCGCCGCGCCACGTCTCGCAGAAGGTGATGATCGACTCAAACGGCACGCCTTCGGCCTTGATGTAATCCAGCAGTGCGGGATACTCGATCTGTGCCACCACCTCGCTGATCAGTTCAGGCGTAATGTAGGGGCCATCCTCATAACACAGCACCGAATACTGCATTACGTAGGCGGCGTCTTCCAGCGTATCGACCTGCAAGCCGACCAGAATATCCATGATCTGGAATTCGCCGATCGACGCCTCGTAGATCATGCGGGGCAGGAAGGGGATGATAAAATCGATATACAACCCCTGGATCACCGCGCTGATCAGACTGTCGCCGGTGATCAGCATCTCGTAGATGTCACCGGTGATCGGCCCTTCCACGTCGCGCAGGATCGGGGTCTCGTTCAGTTCTGCCGCCGTGTCCCACAATACCTGTTCGAGATTCGGATAGGCGCTGGCGCACAGGGCGTCTGCCGCGCAGCCTTCAAACAGGGTGCGGAAGCCGCGCTGCACATCGAGAATCTGACCCGAAACGGAGAACTGGAGACGATCCGGCGGCACCACCGCGTCCAGGATCACGCTGCGGACGATCTGCGGGTGATCGCGCATCACGATCTGCGCCAGGAATGAGCCGTAAGAGATGCCGACCAGATTGACCTGTTCGTAACCCAGCGCAGTGATGATATCGCGCACATCGGCGGCGCTTTCCGCTGTGTTGTAGGCCGAGAGATCGATCCCGGCATCGATATACTCCTGACGGCAGCCCAGGAGCGCCTCGTTGAACAGCGCATCGACTTCCGCATCCGCCACTTCCAGCGGCAGCAGTTCCAGGGACAGATCGACGATCGCCTGGCAGCCCAGCGTGGGAGTCGATTGGCCGATGCCGCGCTGATCGAAGAAGATGACATCTCGATCCGTCTCCGCAAACACCCCAAACGTCTCCCAGGCGTCTGGCATCCCCGAAAGCGTCTCCACGCCTGGCCCGCCGTCCAGATAGATGACCGGGTCGGCGCTGGATGTGCTGCCTGCACGGAACACGGCTACGGCTAACTGCACCGTGTTGTCGCTGGGCGCGCTGTAACGGCTTTCCGGCACGGTGACGTAACCGCAGTCCACGGTTTCACCAGCGGGCGGGTCAAACCAGCATTGGGTTTCCTCAAAAACTGGCGTCGTTCCTTGCGCGTTGAGCGGCCAGGCGATCCCCAGCGCGCCGATCAGGAGCAGCACGGCCAGAGCAGGCCACGATTTGCGCAGTCCCTTAAGTTGCATAACATTCTCCAGATTGATTCCGTATGGGCCGCGTGGACGTGGCAAGAGCGTCCTGACGATCGATCGCGGCTAGTGTCATTATAAGGTTGTTTCCCGCCCCGTTCAATTTTCAATACTCAACCTCAAGCGTGCGCAGTACCACCATCTCCTGACCTCATCACTTGCAGCTTGTGACTGCCCACCTGCCACTTGCATTTTCGCCTTGTGAGTTGCCGCCGACAAGCTACAATGTCTGTTTAGCAAAGGGTGACGTTGAAGATAGCGTAGAAAGGACAGATGCGGCGTGCCAGCCTATCCTCAGCTTGTGCTGCCCAGCGGCAGACGACGCGCGGGGCGCTTTCTGCGTGTGATCCGCGCAGCGTGGCGTGATACATCCGCGCTGCTGCGCGAATTTCGCCGCCCGCTGCTGATCCTGTTTGTGGCGCTGTTCGGCGGCGGCCTGCTTTATCAGCAGTTGATGATTGCCGAAGGATACCCTGCGGAGACGATTCCCCCTTACATCGACATGCCGTATGTGATGCTGGCGCTGATGGTGCTGGAGTCGCCGCTTGATCTGCCGACCGAACCGGCGCTGATCGCGTTTTATTATGCGATGCCGCTGGTGGCGATCTACGTAGTAGGGCGTGGCGCGTCTGATTTTGTGCGGCTGTTTTTTATCCGTAACGAGCGGCGGGATGCCTGGGAGGAAGCGGTGGCTTCGACGTATCGCAACCATGTGATGGTGCTGGGGGTGGGGCACGTCGGCCTGCGCGTAATCCGCATTCTGACGGCGATGGGCTTTGACGTGGTGTCGATCGATAAGGAAAACACGCCGGAAATTGATGCCGAACTCAGCCGCCTCGGTGTGCCGTGCATCCTGGGCGATGGCCGCCTGCCCACCGTTCTGGAAAAAGCCGGTCTGCGCTATGCCCAGGCCTTCATCGCCTGCACGTCCAGCGATTACGTCAACCTGGAAGCGATCATGCGCGCCCGCGACATGAATCCCGACATTCGCATCGTCGCCCGCATGTGGGACGATCAGTTCAGCAACCAACTGCGCCGCTTTATGGGTGTGCAGGCTGTCCTCAGCGCGTCTGATCTGGCCGCGCCAGCCTTCGCGGGGATGGCGGTCGGCATCGAGATCACCCAGACACTGCGCATTCACAACCAGGAATTCAGCATGATCCGCCTCACGGTGCAATCCGGCTCCTTTTTGGACGGCGAGACGATCCACGACCTGCAAACACGTCATCACATGGATATCGTGCTGCACGGGCGCGGCGATCAGGTCGATGTGCATCCGGCGGACGCGATCCGCGTGCAGAGCGGCGATACGCTGGTGGTCTTTGCCCGGCATGACCGGATCGTCGATGTGGTGGCGCGCAATCGTCCTGGAAAAAATGGCGCGTAGCCTGATCCGGCGTGGCTGACCTGGCAGGTTGGCCCATTTCATCGATGAAAGGCGGTATTGATGGCAAAACTTGTCTTTATGGGCACGCCAGAATTTGCCGTGCCAACCCTCCGGTCGCTGATCCAGCATCATGAGGTGATCGGCGTCGTCACGCAGCCGGATCGCCCCGCTGGGCGCGGCAACTCGATTCAGGCGTCTCCGATCAAACAGGTAGCGCAGGCCGCCGGGATTCCAGTGTTTCAGCCGGAAAAGATTCGACGGGCGGACGCGATCGAGGCGCTGAGGCAGTGGCCCGCTGATGCGTATGTGGTGGCCGCCTTCGGGCAGATTCTGCCGCAGACGGTGCTGGATATTCCGCAGCACGGCTCGATCAACGTCCACGCCTCGCTGCTGCCGCGCTGGCGGGGGGCTGCGCCGATCCACGCCGCCATCCGCGCCGGCGACACACGCACCGGGATCACGATCATGAAGATGGACGCCGGGTTAGATACCGGGCCGATGCTGTCCCAGGCGGTGCTGGAGATCGACGACGATCAGACCACCGAGGGGCTGCACGACCAACTGGCGCAGTTGGGCGCTGACCTGCTGATCCAGACGCTGCCGGGTTATCTTTCCGGCGCGATCGAGCCGAAGCCGCAGCCCGAAGAGGGCGTAACCTATGCGCCGCAGATCAGGAAGGACGACGGCCGTATCGACTGGACGCGCGACGCCCACGAGATCGAACGGCTGGTGCGCGCCTTTACCTCGTGGCCGGGGACGTTCACCTTCTGGGGCGGGACGCAGATCAAAATCCTGGCCGGGGATGTGCTGGAAGTCCGCGATGTGGCCGCTCCGGGGCAGGTGATCGAAGTGGCGGGGCGGATCGCTGTGGGCACAGGATTTCTGCTGTATGCGCTCAGGCAGGTGCAGCTTGCCGGGCGCAAACCGGCTTCCATCGCCGACTTCGCGCGCGGTTATCCCGATTTTATCGGCGCGGCGCTGGGATGATCATGATCGACGACCTGATCACCGATCTCGACCAGATCGCGGCGCTGGCCGCCCAACGCGCGGACGAATTCGACGTGCTGCGCTATCAGCTTCAACTGGATGACGTGATCGATGACGCCAAGCTGGACGCCTGGGTCGATCAACTCGCCGCGCCCATCGTCGCCGCGATCGATTGTACGCGCTGCGCCAACTGCTGCCGCGCGCTTCAGGTCGGGCTGGATCACGCGGATGTGGAACGTCTGGCGGACGGCCTGGGGCTTCCGGTCGCTGTCGTGCTTGAGCATTTTGTCGAACGTGACGTGGACGACGAGTGGGGCGTGTTCAGGGCGCGGCCCTGCGCGCTGCTGGATGGTAATCTGTGTTCGGTTTATGCGCACCGGCCGGCGGTCTGCCGCCTGTATCCGCAGTTCACGCCGGATTTCCGCTGGACGCTGGAACAGATGGCAGGCGGCGCGGGATTATGCCCCATTGTTTATCATGTGCTGAATGCGGCGCTGGCCCGCGAGAAGGAGATTTACGCGCTGTGAGGACGATCACACAACAACACATCGACTCGCTGATCGCAGACGCGGCGGCGGCTGATCGTTTGCGCACGATCTTTCGCCTGCACGAACACGAGGAGCCGGTTCAGCGCATGGTGAACGCGGTGCTGCCCGGCAGCTATGTGACGCCGCATCAGCACGCCGCGCCGCCCAAAGTTGAGCTGATGGCGATCCTGCGTGGGCGGATGGCGATGGTCGAATTTTGGCCTGACGGCGAGGTGCGTGAGGCCCATCTGCTGGACGAATCTGGCCCGCTGAAGATCGTCGATATTGCCCCGGCCACTTATCACTGCATGGTGGCGATCACCCCGGCCGCCGTGCTGGAGATCATCCAGGGGCCATATCATGCCGAGACGCATAAACAGTTTGCGCCCTGGGCGCCCGCCGAGGGGTCTGATCAAGCGGCGGATTATCTGGCCGCGCTGACGGAAAATCTTCGGGCGCGGTTGGGCATCGGTCGGTTGTTGTAATGCTGGCCGCCGATCTTGAAGCGCGTCTGGCCGGGCGCGCTTTCCGTTATTACGAATCGCTCCCCAGCACCCAGGATGTCGCGCTGCGCTGGCTGCGCAATGATGCGC
>Ga0224723_1000800_pt1 | contig 20688 bp, 21 predicted proteins | sample Balambano_FR2_Me_FD_161647 | JGI IMG/M metagenome (GOLD analysis project Ga0224723, IMG submission 161647) | Freshwater sediment microbial communities from Lake Towuti, South Sulawesi, Indonesia - Balambano_FR2_MetaG | ecosystem: Environmental > Aquatic > Freshwater > Lake > Sediment | place... | reverse complement strand
ATGACAATCCCCGCCTGATGCAGACTGCCGATCGCGTCTGGTCAGGAAAGACCCTCTCCTACGGGTTAAACGGCGGCGATGTCTTCGGAAACGTAACCGATGCATCCACGCTGCAAGTGAACGGCATAACATTTCCGCTCCCACTTCCCGGACAGCACAACGCGCTCAACTATCTGGCAGCTCTGGCAGTCGCTAAAGCCTTAAACCTTTCCTGGGAGCCACTTCAGCAGGGCATTGCCGTGGAACTGCCGCAGGGACGGGCACGCCGCTTTGCTTTGCCACAGGATGTCGTGATTCTCGATGAGACGTACAATGCGGGTTTAGAATCGATGATTGCCGCGCTGCATCTGCTGGCACAAACGCCTGGAAACCGCCATATTGCTGTTCTGGGAACGATGAAGGAGCTTGGCGATCGATCCCTTGAATTTCACCATCAGGTGGGAATGACGGTGCGGCAGCTCAATCTCGATCACCTGCTGATTTTGGCAGATCCTCAGGAAAGCAAAGCCCTGGCAGCCGGAGCTTCCCCCGTCCTGGCAGAGCAGTTTGATTGCCATGAAGCTGTGATCGATCGTCTGATAACGCTGATTCAGCCTGGCGATCGAATTTTGTTTAAAGCATCGCGCACGGTAGGACTCGATCGCGTGGTTGAAGGCTTGCGTCAGGCAGTTTTTTCAGCCGCAGCTCAAACCGCCTGATTCTTCTTGCCTCGATTTCCCGCCTCTGTGATATTCTCGCTCTTGATATTCTCGGCTGAATTCTGCTAGTTTGCCGATGGACGGGTTCTGCCATTGGCTTGCGCGAGCTGCAGGGATTTAACCAACTGAGCCAGCGAATACTCAACTGCTGAACCCGCATCCAATGCCGTCCAGCCGTCCGGCGTGCGCTTGAGATATTCAAAATGCAGGTGCGGTCCGGTAGACATCCCGGTGCTGCCCACGCGCCCAATCACCTGTCCCTGCTTCACCTCTTCTCCGGGTTTGACAAACATCTCGGAAAGGTGAGCATAGAGCGTCTGAGTATCTTCGCTGTGCTGAAGGACGATCGCTAAGCCATAGCCACCCATCTCGTCTGCTGCCTCAACCCGACCCGAAAATGCAGCCAGCACAGGCGTTCCCATCGGCGCGCCAAGGTCAGTTCCAGTATGAAGGCGGCTCTGTCCGGTGACGGGGTGGATCCGCCAGCCAAACGCAGAGGTAATCACTGCCGGGATTGAGAGGGGAAACCGCAAACTGACATTTCCCAGACGAAGCTGCATTGTGGGGCGCACGTTGAGATTGTAGTATTCGCGTCCCGAGGGCGTCGTGCGACCCCCCGTGCTGTAGGTCTCCAGGCTGACCGAATTCCAGCCACCGCCCGATCGCCCTGCATTCGACGCATAGGCTGTTGCCGAGGTTGCCACTGGAGCCGGAGGACAGATGCTTTCAGGAGCCGCCTCACCAGGCTGAAGCACCGCCTGACACCCCGTCGATCGCTCCGACAAAATCACATCCGGCTGATCGGGACGAGTTGCCCCCAGACTATAAGCCGTCGAATCAATGTAGTTTCCCTGCGGGTTAAAAGCAGCGGCGGCAGAGTCTGCCAGGTTGGGCGTGACCAGAACCGGAACCTGAAAATCTACAGGCGCACCGCCGATCGAATCACTGGTCGTTTCGCTGGAAACTGGCGCTTCTGCGGGGACAGTTTGATCAAGTCCGCTGGAAACTTCGGGAGCTGCGATCGGGGCAGCAGGGGCAGGAATTGGCTCTACAGGCACGACCTCAGGCGCTGCCGAAACCTCTGGCACAGGAGCCGGGGCAGGATCAGCAGCAGGCGCAGCCTCAACCGGAACAGCAAGATCGATCGCAGTTTGAGCAGCGGCAGGGTTAGGGTTGAGCAATCCCATACTGCTCAGACAAATCGCTCCACTGAGCCAGAGCGAACGCTGATAGAAACGGCTGATGTAATGGTTTTTCGTCATTCCAAATATCCCTTGCTGCGAACGGCGTTGAAACTGTCCTGCTAAATGAAAAAGCAATAGCGAACGAGTAATCATGCAGCACTCCGGACATATCATAATCTGAATCCTTGAGAATGTCCCCTGCTCCTTAAGCAGCTTGCTAGCAGGATGGGTGTGCTGCTGAAAATAGATGGCTATGAGAGCAGTCGTCGCTCTTTTGGTAGAAATTGTTCCCTGATTCCTTTGTAATCGACCACTATCCGTACCCGATTGCTGTGCCCGATCCGTACCCTAAAGATCCGTACCCTAAAGAAATTTCTCCGGGCTGCAAACAAACCTCGATCGCCCGACCATCCACAGGCTGAAGTTTGACGCGCAGTTCTCCGGCTGCGGTGATCCCCAGAACTTGACCGGGAGTGTTTTGATACGTGACCGATTGCCCAACGTTTACCAGCAGCGATTCGTAGGCGAGCAAAAAGGGGTTGATGTCTTGTGGCTGCCAGTAGGCGAGGCTGGTGAAGATGCTTTGAATCACAATCGCTGCCAGAGTTTCCAGTCGATCGATCCGGGGAATGCCCGGTTTCTGAAACACAGTTTGCAGCGAGATTCCGGTTTCTGGTGCGGTGTTTTTCCAGTTCATCCCCACGCCGATCACCGCCTGATAAATGCGCCCCTGCTGAATCCGGCTTTCCGTCAGGATGCCGCCCAGCTTTCGCCCATGCATCACCAGATCGTTGAGCCACTTCAACTGAACTGGAATTTGTCTTTGTCGTAGCCCGATCGCAATTCCCCAGGCACTCGTCAGCGTCAGCAGCGCCGCATGGGTCGCAGGCAGATCCAGATTAATTCCCAGCGAAAGATATAGACCCCCGATATCAGACTGCCAGTGATTCCCGCGCTGTCCGCGTCCGGCAGTTTGGCTTTGGGCGATCGCCGCAACAGGCTGTGAAGGGGTTTGCTTCAGAAGATTCCAGGCGATCGAGTTGGTGGAGTCCACCGTATCAAACAGATGCAGCGCAATATTTGGGGGGCTGACTGGGATTGGCAGATGAATCTGATGCAGCTCTGATTCCAACAAGGCGCGATCGAGGGTCATAGTCCTTCGTTAATTTTTGTATTTTGGCGTAAGCTAACCTCAAGGCGTTTCGCTGTCCTGCCCCGATTCCTTCTCCCCGAAATCTTCATGCACACCTGGCACTGGCAAACCTGGCAAGACCTTCCCTATCTCACCTGCAGCCTGTTGCAAGACTGGTCACACGGTTTCTTTACGCAGCAGTTTTGGGTTCACGCGCCCGAAGATCTGGCAGAAGTTTTGCAGCCGACCGCACAGGTTTATCGCGTTAAGCAGGTACACAGCAATACCGTGCTGACAGCAGCAGAGATCGGTTGCTTCGCCGTTTCCCAAAGGGGTAATCGCACCTTCGTAGACGACACGCCATTAGAAACCGTTGCCGAATCTGATTTTGCCATGTTTCCCGAAGCAGATGGCATTGTCAGCGACGAGACGGGTCAGGCAGTCTGGGTTTGTACGGCAGACTGCACGCCTGTTTTAATCGCCGATACTCAGACGGGGCAGGTTTCTGCAATTCATGCCGGATGGCGCGGCACGGCGACCAAAATTGTACCCAAGGCGATCGAGCGACTTCAGCAGCAGGGCAGCCAGCTTGAAGACCTCAAAATTGCCCTGGGTCCTGCGATCGCCGGAGAGGTGTATCAGGTTTCACTTCCAGTTGCCGCTCAGATTGGCAGCACGATCGTCTCGACCGACGCGCTCGCTGAGTCATCTTCGGAAACACCGGATGCTGAAGTCGAAACCCTGCTGAGTGCCCTGAGCCAGATTCCCGATTCGCCGCTGCTGCCCGACCCCCAACCCGGACGAGCCAGAATTGACGTGCGGCGTGTGATTGCGCTTCAGCTTGAGCAGTTGGGCATTTCAGCAGAGCAGATGACGATCGCCCCCTACTGCACCTATCAAAATCCCGAATATTTCTTTTCCTACCGGCGGGAACGGCTGAAGAAAGTGCAGTGGTCAGGCATTGTCTCGGCTTAAGGTGCGTCAAAGCTCAAGGCTTCTCCTCGGACATCAAGATTGAACTTGCCGCGATCGTACACCACCTTGCCTCCCACGATCGTCACGACGGGAAATCCGGTCAGCTTCCAGCCTTCAAAAGGACTCCAGCCGCACTTGGTTTGCAGTTCTTCGCGCAGAACAGGGCGATAGGTGTCGAGATCGACCAGCACCAGATCGGCATCGTATCCGGGCTGAATCAGTCCTTTATTGGGGATTTTGTAGCCTTTAGCAACAGCCGTAGACATCCAGTTTGCCACCTGGGGAACGGTGCAGCGTCCCTGCATTGCCTGGGTCAGCATCAGCGGCAGAGACGTTTCGACTCCTGGCATTCCCGATGGCGTATTGGGATAACCCTGCGCTTTTTCCTCCAGCGTGTGGGGCGCGTGATCCGTGGCGATAAAGTCGAGAACGCCGTCTTTGAGTGCCTGCCAGAGGACTTCGTTGTCGTGGGGCGATCGAATTGGCGGATTCATCTGAACCAGCGTGCCAATTTCCTGGTAAGCAGCGGTATTCAGCAGCAGGTGCTGGGGCGTGACTTCTGCCGTGACCCAGGCGGGTTTATCCTGGCGCAGCAGTTCGGCTTCTTCTGCGGTGGAAAGGTGCAAAATATGCAGCCGTCGCTGGTATTTCTTCGACAGAGAAAGCGCAAGCTGTGTCGCTGAGAGCGCTGCCTGATTGTCCTGAATTTGAGAGTGAATCGCCGGGTCGGTTATGCCTGCAAACTGTTCGCGCCGCTGCCGGATTCGTGCCTGGTCTTCGGCATGGACTGCAATCAATCGCTTGCCATAGGCAAAAATCCGCTCCAGTGCCGCCTCCTGATCGACCAGCAGTGCCCCATGCATCGACCCCATGAAAATTTTGATGCCGCAGGTTGGGTTTGCTTCCAGCAGGTCGGGTAAGGCTTCTGCCGTTGCGCCAATGAAAAAACCATAGTTGACCAGCGATTTTTCCGATGCCCGCTTCAGCTTATCGTCCAGAGCTGCCTGGGTTGTGGTCAACGGCTTGGTGTTGGGCATTTCCAGAAACGAAGTAACCCCCCCTTTGGCACAGGCACGACTCGCGGTAGCCAGGTCTTCCTTATATTCCAGTCCCGGTTCCCGGAAATGCACCTGCGGATCGATCACTCCTGGCAGCAAAGTCAGCCCAGCGGCTTCAACCACCTGCCCCTCCTCCCCCAGATCAGCCGAGGAAATTTCAGCCCCCACCTGGGCGATCGTCTTCCCACGAACGAGGACACCTCCGGTGGTAAACGTGCCGTCTGGCAGGAGAATCCGGGCTTGGCGAATGAGCAGGGAACCGTGTTGCGAGGTCATAGGTCAATTAGATTAAGCGTAATTGAGCGTTGAGCAATGAGTTGAGCGATTTCAGGGCACGATCGGATCTTCAGAATCTTTAATCCTTGGATCTTCTGGAGACAGCGAGAGGGCGATCGCTAGAATGGCGCAAAAACAAATCAAGCTAATCCACCAGTCTGACTAGAAAGCCAAAGGAACTACTCTCACCGATTAGAATGGAAACACGAAATAACGTTGCATTTTATTAAAGTCTCTAGCGAGAGTATGCGAGTCCCGATAGCGTGTGAGCAGAAACGATGATTCCCAGTCCGTTTACTTTGATTTGTGGAAATCATGCTGTGGAGATCATGTTGTGGAGATGATGTTGTGGAGATGATGTGCAGAGGTCATTTATCAGGGGCATCCCACCCAGTTGATCCTTTTACAGCACTCATGGACTATGATACTCTCGTTCGTTTTGTGCCATAACTACTAGGGTCAAGTCTCGCTTTTCGCCCGAATTTTTCAGGTGTTACACTAACGCCCAGGCTGCATTAGACCACCTTCCCCTCTGCATCGGAGCACTTTTATCTCAGCATCCATGTCCCATCCCGACCCTAATCTTCCGCCACCGATTCACCCAACCTCGCCTGAGGATTCTGGTATTCGCCCAGTTTCAGACGCTTCTCAACCATCCGCAATGCCGAACCAGTCTAATCGCACCTTACCTCCACAAAAAACAGAGAACGCCTGGGTTGAAGCCGCTAAGACGATCGGTCTCAGCCTGGTGCTGGCGTTGGGGATTCGGCACTTTGTCGCAGAGGCGCGCTACATTCCCTCTGAGTCGATGGTTCCGACGCTGGAAGTCAACGATCGCTTGATTGTGGAGAAGATCAGCTATCGCTTTAATCCGCCTGCACGAGAAGACATTATTGTTTTTTGGCCCAACGATCGACTGCGGCAGCAAAACCCAGAACTCAAAGATGCGTTCATTAAGCGCGTGATCGGCTTGCCCGGAGAAAAAGTCGAAGTCAAGAACGGCACCGTTTTCATCAACGACGAGCCGCTGCGGGAAAATTATATTGCTGCCAAACCCGACTATCAGTGGGGTCCAGAAGTAGTGCCAGCAGATTCCTATCTCGTCCTGGGCGATAACCGCAACAACAGCTTTGACAGCCATTTTTGGGGCTATGTACCGCGCGAAAATATCATCGGTCGCGCTGTGTTTCGCTTCTGGCCCCCCAATCGCCTGGGCGACATCGACTCTGCAACCCAATACAAACCGGGACAAGACCAACCCGAACCCGCCCAAACTGCTGAACCGCAAACCGCTCCATAAACTTTTTGGGAATTACGTTCAGTCGGTCTTTCAGGTCAATAGAGCCTTTGGCAATCTTGCTCAGGATGCTACTGTCTCGCTGAACCAATCCGCTATAGGATGGATCTGGTTTTAACCTTATTGAACAGAGCGAATCGGTGAGACAATTTCCTATGTTCCGCTATCGGTCATTGATTGCCATTATTCTGGTTGCGATTACGAGCCTGCTCGTGAGTTGCGGTAACCCGACACCAACCGCAAAAGCTCCAACCTACACCACAGATCAAATTGCTCAGATTCAGCAGTATGCAACTCGGCTACAAAGCTTCCGCGATCGAATGCTGGAGCTACCTCCCCTGGTTCAGCAAAAGCGGTGGAGCGACGTCGAATCCCTCATTCACGGTCCGCTAGGCGAAATCCGAGCCACAATGCTTCGCCTGTCGCGCAACCTGCTGCCCTCCGAACAAAAACAGGCAGAAGCGGCAGCCAAGGAAACCTTTGAACACCTGATTTTGATCGACGAAGCGGCTCAAGCTCAGGATGGCATCAAAGCGCTGCGAAACTACAATGAGCTGCTGAAGGATTTTGATGCTTTTGTGGAGAGGATTCCGTCTTAGTGGGATAGGTGAGGGGATAAGTGAGGGGAGCAGGGGAGCGAGTGAATTGATTGAATCCCTTTGGGTAGATTCCCCGCCCCTTAGGGCGAAATAACAGCCGGGGCTTGCCCCGGAGTTCATACTTTTGATTTGTTTTATCGCTTATCACTTTGTATGATTACGCTTTCGCCTCATCCCCTCACCTCCTCATCCCCTCATCTTCCGCTCACCTTTCTATAGAAATGCACATCGCGATCGTGGGCTGCGGCATCATCGGGGCAATGGCTGCCTATGAACTCAGCCAGCATTCAGAATTTAAGATTACGGTGATCGATCGCCAACTTCCGGCGCAGGGGGCAACGCAGGCGGCTTTGGGCGTTTTGATGGGCGCGATTAGTCAAAAAGTGAAAGGGCGCGCCTGGAATTTGCGGGAAACTAGCCTGAAGCGATACGAAACGCTGATTCCCGAACTAGAGGCAACTGCAGGGGAGAGAATCTTGTTTAACCGCAAGGGCATTGTCAAACTTTGTCTGGCAGGCGAGGAGCAGCCCGATTGGGATAGCCTGGTTGAGATCCGCCGATCGCAGGGATGGCGGCTTGAGCGATGGAGTTTAGCAGAGCTACAGCAGCATTGCCCACAAATTATCAGTTCACGGGTGACGGGAGCGATCTATTCCCCAAACGATCGCCAGCTTGACCCCAAGGCACTGACCCTGACCCTTGTTAAAGCGGCTCAGCAGCGCGGCGTTCAGTTTTGTTTTCAGACTGAGATCAGGGGTTTTGTCTCGTCGCAGGCTGCAGCGGGGCTTCGTTCCTGTGAGGCGATCGAAACGGTGCAGGATAGAATCGCCGTTGATGCGATCGTGGTTACGGCAGGGTTGGGGACAACACCCGTTTTACAGTCTTTACGGCAGGGTCGATCGGCGGATGCAGCGGCGGAAAAGATTGTTGATGTGCGTCCGGTTCTCGGTCAGGCAGTGCGAATGCGTTTACCAGAGCCGCTAGGAGATCCCGCTTTTCAACCCGTTGTGACAGGAGACGATATTCATCTGGTTCCGCTCGGCGATCGGGAATATTGGGTGGGCGCGACGGTCGAGTTTCCGCCAGAGGCAGGTGAACTTTTGCCAGATGCCGAGCGTCTACAAATTGTGCTGAATGGGGCGATCGAGTTTTGCCCGGCGCTGGCAGCGGGAGAAATTGTGCAGCAGTGGTCGGGGTTGCGTCCGCGTCCGCAGCAGCGTCCCGCCCCGGTAATTGAGCCAATGCCCGGCTACCGGAATGTGATCGTGGCAACCGGACATTATCGAAATGGCGTTTTGCTGGCTCCGGCAACGGCGCAAATCGTGCGATCGATGATTGAAACAATTCCGGCTGAGAAAAAGTAAGAACGCTACATTAAACCCTTTTAGCTCAGTTCCTGATTAAGAACGGCTAATCGAACAGGAACGGCTAACCACAAAGCGATTAGGGACGAAACTCGACCCGTGCCGACAAACGACGATTGCGGAGCTGATCAACCACCGCCTCAGCCCTTTCCCGATCCTGGTAGCCGCCTGCATTAATAAACGGACCACGTCTGGAGGTTTGCACCGTTGCTGCTGGCTGCACCTGTCGAGCGGTTGCCAGAGAACTTTGATCATCACCCGGAATCACTGCCACAAAAGGACCAATGGGCAAACTGGAAATGGGAGGCTCAATCGGAACAAACGGCGGCTGAATCGGAACGAATCCACAGCTTCTCGATGCGAGGGCAGTGTTTGTTTGCGGCCCGGCAATGCCATCGACAATCAGTCCGCAGTTGCGCTGAAACTGAGTGACGGCACTCACGGTTTCTGATCCATACACTCCATCAATCGTGACAAAAAAGCCTTCTGCCCGAAGTGCCTGCTGCAACGTAAAGACTCTTGCCCCCCGATCGCCAGGAAACAGGGTGTCGTTGGGCAACAGCGTTTGGGCGATCGATTGAGGCGATGCGCCAATCACTGAAGCCAATACGGCGATCGACAGCAAACCCTGACGCAGAAAGCTTGACATTCGCCAGGGGAGTCTCTTAAATTGCTTCAGTTTAGAAGATACGTTTGGGTCTTGGTCTAGGGGAATCGAATGATTCGTTAATCGCGGTTTCATAGGTTCCTCACTCACTGTTGATATGCGGTTGATACGCGCTGTTGGTCAATTCAGTTGAGAAGGATTGAGACTCAGACGAGTCCGGCAAAGGTTCGATCTGGTCCATCGAGCCTTGCCTTTTTTCAATCATTTCTCCCCTGGCTGTTTCAATGGGGCTGAACGAAATCCCTATTTCGAGGTGAAGTAGCGATCGTTTCAACCCTGATTGAACCTGATTGAACTTGCGGGAATCTGATCGAGAAAGGACAATTGCGAGACGGGAAAAACGGAAGTCAAGCTCGATTCAGACCCCTTCAAGCATTGTTATATATTCTTTATCTTTACCCGAAATTTCGTTTACGACTAGCTGCTAAAGTAGAAGTTTGTGATAGCAAAAAACTTGCTTCTTCTAGATGTAGGGTGCGAGTAGCCCCAGGAGTGGGATGATTTACTCTACAGATAGCGTTATTTATTTTTCTAAAAATTTTCTAATTTTGTCCGGATGAGTGCCGATATTATTTCTAATCTTGCAATCGATCGGGCGATCGAGCGGAATTGTCGATTGAAACTCTCTGAGCGTCCTATTGGCGATCGGCGGCGATCGTTGCCTCTTTGCCTAATATCCATTGTGCCGATTTGGACCCGGAATGACCTGAGCAAGAAGGCGGGGTAGGACACAAAATGGCGGCGGTTTGCAAAGAGCGGCAGTTTGCAAGTTTTGTCGCGTCAACCAATCCTTCCTCCTACTATCCTTTGTCAGAACTAAAAGTACCTTTCGGGGTACTATTCCCTTCCTGGAATCGATCAGTTTTACCTTGTTGCATTGCTATGGAACGGTGAGTGATTCAAACAACAGTCACTCAAACACTATTCAAACAACACCATCCAAACAACCCCACTTAAGCAACAGAGGTAATCTCAAAATGAACACGATTTCCACCCAAAATCCTACACTGCAAATTGGCGCTCAAGGTGCTGCTGTGAAAATGCTTCAGCAATTGCTAAATCAGCGAGTAAGCCGTGATTATCTGCTGACGGTAGACGGCATTTTTGGAGCAAAAACAAAGCAGACCGTTGAGGTTTTTCAATACAGCAAGCTGCTCCGTCGGGATGGAATTGTTGGACCGAAAACCTGGGAAGCACTGCAAACCAATATGGCTCCCACGATGCCTACGATTCGTCAAGGCAGCAAAGGGGAAGCTGTTGCGATCGCCCAGGCTCTGTTAAAAGAAGCTGGAATTTATAAAGGCGCAGTTGATAGCCATTTTGGACCGCAAACCGAAATGGCAGTCCGGCTGTTTCAAACGAATCAAAACCTGGCGAGTGACGGCGTGATTGGCAATAAAACCTGGGCTGCCCTCAGCAATCTGGCTACCTATCTTGCTTTTGACTAATTTGACTGCTTTGAGTAATCTCATCCAGTAACACACCTCAAGCCCTCGGTCACCCTGCATTACGCTGACGCTAACGCATTCTACAATTCTGATTTGAGCAGCCGCTGGCAACTGTCGGCTTCCTATTCCAATCAACACCACCCAATCTATTTCCAAATTTATTTTCGAGGAATTTTCATCATGACGACACTTCGTAGCACCGTTTTGCTTAAAAAAGGATCTCAAGGAACTGCTGTTAAACAGCTTCAGGCAACGCTGAACATCTGGGTTCAAGACAGCGAAATTTTTCCAGGCTCAGTTTTAGTAGAAGACGGAATTTTTGGTCCTGCAACAGAACGTCTTGTCAAATTTTTCCAGTGCCGCCACTTTCTAGAAACAGATGGCATTGTGGGAAACCAAACGATGGCATGTTTGAACCGAGGGGTTGCTAGCTTGCCGACCCTAAAGCAAGGCAGCACGGGTGCGATCGTCCGCCGACTACAGCATGTTTTGACAGTTTATGGAATTAATCTCGGTGCGATTGATGGTATCTATGGCACAAAAACGCGGGCGGCAGTGATGCGCTTTCAGAATGACTATCACATCTTTGACATGAATGGTCATCCTACAGGCGAGGTTAACCTCAATACCTGGCGCTGGCTGGTTAAAGAGCCAACGAGCATGGCATGTGGACCGCTCCGTGCATCATAAGCTGTGCATCATGATCAGTCTTGTTAAAGTCAGCCTTTGAGTGTGGATTATGACGTGATCTAACGGGACTGTTCGTTCTCTCATCCGTCATTCAGGTTTGTAAAAGTTCTGCTGATTTTCTTTAGCAATTACAAACCTGACCCACTCTATAATTTCATCAAAAATCAATTCTACTAAAAACATTTTTCGCTGCTTTCATTTCTCATTTTTCTTTTCATCAACGTTTCCTACCCCGTAAACACAATGAGTTCTACAACCAATATCCGCATCGGTTACATTGCCAACGTTCATACCCAGGGAGATCCACTGCGTGTTCGCTCCACTCCCAACGGTGCAATTGTTGATCATCTTCCCAACGGTTTGCTCGTTTATGCAACAGGTGAAACGATCGCCGCCTCAGGACGCACCTGGGTTTCGCTGGGTGCAAACCAATGGGTTGCTGCCGATTTTCTGGTTCCCGCTGCAAACACGATCGGCAAAGCAAAGGTAATCGCTATACGCACTCCCAGAACATTTGATGGAGGCTTGCGAGTTTATCGAACGCATCTGGTGGATGGCAAAAATCAGGTCATTCAGACGGTACGTGGAATTTCGGGTCGCGTTCATCGGCAAGTCCCTTCCCATGTGGCTGGCTCTCAAGCTCCCTTGCCTTTTGGCGTTTACACTTTTGACAAGCCGGGAAGCGTTGAGTTTGCGCCGGGCGAATTTGGTGGAGTTTGGTCTGCCGTGACTCCCCGTTTTCCAACTCAGCGATCGGGCATTGGCATTCACTACGATCCCTCAGCTTTCAAACAAGACAGCAACACCGGAACAGCCGGATGTTTTGCAACGCCTTCGATCGAAGAACGAGAAACAATGTCTCGATTTATTGAAACCTACAAGCCGACTCACTTTGTTGTGGTTGAAGGGCAATAGTTCAGGCGATTCAGGAAGTTGTAAATTTCATCCGCAGATTTCATTCACAGAATATCGCGTTTCCCATACTGGTGCGGTACGGGGGTGCAGGAGGCAGTGACCCCTGTATGGGGGTAAAACCCCCACATCCCACCTTCACCCGAAAGAGAACTGCTATATTCTTCTCGATCGCACTTATCTCAGTGATGGTGCGATTTTTCTGTAATGTGGAGCGAATGGATCTTTATGCCATCAAGGAAGTTGAGTTTTTTGAAAAGTTGGTAGAGATATAGTAACTGCGCCGGGTGCATCCCACTTTTGCAAGTTTGACCCTCATCCCCCAACCCCTTCTCCCAAGAAGGGAGAAGGGGAGCCGGATTTAAAGTCCCTCTCCCACTCTGGGAGAGGGGATTCTCACTCGATAAAACGAATCACCTGTACCTGAGAGTTGTCCTGAGCTGTAAACTGGGCGGCTTGCTGCTCAATTTTCTGCAATTGTCCAAGTGCCAGACTACAAGGCATTCCATATTTTGCCTGCACACGATCGCTGGCGATCTTTAAAGCAGTGCGCGATCGTTCGACGAAGTCATCAAGCGGGTAGGACTGGGCGGGCGTGAAGTAGTCTTTGACGATCAGGGAAGGCGAGTAGCAGATTTCTTGAGCGCCGTTGGGCCATCGGATTTCAAAGCGAATTTCTGGCATAGGAGGTTCCTTTTTTTGTTACATGGTCGAATTGAGTTGGGGATGCTTGGGTTAGTTATTGTGTTTTTTTTAACGTTTAGCAAGAGCATGATAGTGATCTAAGTGCATCATCGCAGAGGTTTTCCATGAATAGGTTTCGACTACCGATCGACTATTTTGCCTTAATGCTGGAGCAATTTCAGGCTGAATACTTTTGAACATTGCTTGAGCGATCGAATTTGGATCATCGGGCTGCACAAAAAGAGCTTGCTGAGAGGTGAGAAATTCAGTGAAGGGAGGATGATCAGAGACGATTGTGGGTAAACCGCTGGCTAAGGCTTCGAGAACGACAAGTCCCCAACCTTCCTTGACTGAGGGAAAAACAAAGGTATTGGCACAGCGGTAGAGGCGGGGAAGATTTTCGTCTGAAATCACGCCTGGAAGGAGAATCGATCGATCGAGTTCGAGTCCCAATGCCTGAACCAGCGCGAAAAATTCATCTCGATAAGACTGGTAATCAAACAGGGTTGCGCCGCCTGCAATCACGAGCTGTGCTTGAGGGAGAGATTGGTGAACTTGAGCAAAGGCTTTGACAAGCTGTAGCGTATTCTTGCGAGGTTCGATGCCACCCACGGTCAGAAAAACAGGAGAACCTGTGATTTTAAGCTGCTGCTGAAGCTGAATATCTTGCGCTGATGATGCCAGAGTGAATCGATCGCAGTTGACACCGTTGATGACTCTGGGTGCATGAATCTGATACTGCCGTTGAAGCTGCTGCTGCCAGTAGTCGCTAACACAAAGACACAAATCAGGTTCACGAATCGATCGATCCTGGCACTGTCGCAGATAAGGACTGTTGTAATCTTCGACATGGTGAACGGTACGCACAAATGAATGGATCAATCCACGCTGGCGTAACTCTGTTAAGGCATTTGCGCTGATACAATCCTGAGCATGAAAAATATCATTGTTTTCATTCTGGAGATGATTGCTGAGAAAGCTCACGAATTCCTGAATGCGCTGCTGAATCAGGCAATCGACATCTGGCGGAGCAGCACTTGCAGGGACCGCCTGATAGCGACAGGACAGCGATCGATCGAATCCTTTTCCATCTTTATCGAGTGCGTAGACGCAAACCTGATGTCCCTGCTGATTCAGTGCGTCTGCCAGCTCAAGTGTGTGAATAACGCTGCCTCTGGGTTTGGTGGAATAGGTGAGGAGGGCAATTCGCATCGCGGCTTATCTGGGAACAGCGGAGGTAAAACCTGTGAGCGGCTGCTTCTGCAAATCCCAAAAACACACAGAATCCTGCTGAAATCGAAGCACCAGTTCAGAAGTGTCGTTCACTTCGCCAATCACTTCACAAACAAGCTGGCGATCGCGAAACATTGTCTGAACTGCGGCAACCTGATCCGGATCAACGCTCAACAGAAAACCGTAGCTGGGAAATGCGGTCAGCCATCGTTCGAGCGGCACACCCATCGGACAGGGAATTGCATCTAGATTGAGAACTGCACCACAAGCAGACGTTTCCAGCAGCATCAGCGTTGTGCCTATCACGCCCCCCATACTAATGTCCTTTCCGGCACGACAAAGCCCTTTTTCTGCCAGTTCGGGCAACAGATCTAAATCCGCTCTCAGCGTTGCCGGATCTGCTTCAGTAGCGGCATTCCAGAAGGCAAACTGGCGGTGCATCTGACCGTTGAGATTGATTGCCATCACAAGCTGTTGACCAGGCTGCGCGTCAAAACTGGTGATGAGCTGATTTGCCCGTCCTAGAATCGAAATAGAGAGCGCATTGTAGGGGCTGTGGCAGTTCGTATGTCCACCGACGGTCGGCACCCGATACGCCTGAGCTGCCGCCTGCATTCCCGCCCAGAGGTGCTGCGATCGTTCCACAGACTGGCTCCAGAGCGCATCCACAACAGCGATCGGACGACCGCCCATCGCATAAATATCGCTCACATTCACCATCACCGCAGACCAGCCCGCAAACCAGGGATCTTGCTCCACAAAAAACGGCATCATGCCCTCGCTTGCCAGCAGCAAATAGGTTTCCCCATCGGGAATCGCGGCACAGTCATCGCCCAATCGCACTTCTGGCGCATTCCATTCTGGGTTCTGCCGAATAAACGCTGCGGCGGTCTGAATGTCCTGCTTGTGCAAAATGCCGATCGATTCTTGCAGATGGGCAACGAGGGTAGACAGCATCAGGACGCTTCTCTGGCTCGAAAGGGCAGAACGGGGCGCGGTTCGGTTGCCGCAGGGTAATAGTTCAGATCTGCCTGCATCAGGTGATGGGGACGATCGCAAATTGTGATTTCTTCCAGAGATTCCCAGTGAAGCCGCTGGAAAAACCGCACATTTTGAAGCTGAACCGTTGCCAGGAAACGATCGCAGCCCCAGGTGTTTGCAGTTGTCACCGCTTTATAGATCAACCCTTTGCCAATCTGCCAGCCTTTGCGATAGTCACAGTGGGTTCCCAGTCGTCCGCCATACCAGAGTCCGGGCTGGGTTTCATAGATTCGCACCACGCCGACGATCGGATCTGATGCATTCCCTCTCTCTTCCTTTGAATGGACAGCAATAATGGGATAGGCAATCTCATCGATCTCATCAACATCGCTATCCTGAAAAAGCTGCTGCTCCTCAACAAAGATTGAATGACGCAGGGCAAAATAAGCGGCGATTTCATCAGGCATGGCTGCAAGTTTGAATTGATAGCGATCCATAGATCTGAACTTCACCCCTATTCTTCAAACGTTGACAGCGCAGAACAAGCGCCACATTTTGCACAGCCCGCTTTCATATCCGCCGATCGCAGCCCGGACTGTTTCAGCATTGCGCCCACTCGTTCATAAAGCGTCTGCATCAGCTCACTTTTGGGTGCGGGATGATTTGCCAGCGGCGTTCCGGTAATGGGAACAAAAGGCACGACAAAGGGATAAACGCCGATCTGAATTAATCGATCGCACATCTCCAGCAGTGTCTCTAAGCTATCTCCCAATCCGGCTAATAAATAGGTGCTGACCTGTCCCCAACCAAAGACCTGAACGGCTGCATTAAATGCATCAAAATAATAAGCTAACGGCACAGAAGCTTTCCCCAGCATAATTCTCGCGCGGATCTCCGGATCTGCCGCTTCTAAATGCATTCCCAGATTCTCAACGCCTGCTGATTTAAGGCGATCGAACCAGACAAAATCATCGGGCGGTTCGCACTGTGCCTGAATCGGTAAGTTAACTCTGGCTTTGATGGCTCTGGCGCATTCGGTCAAGTAAGCCGCACCGCGATCGGAGGTATTCGGCGTTCCGGTGGTCATCACCATTTGTTTCACGCCGTCCAGTCGGACTGCCGCCTCTGCCACTTCTGCAAGCTGTGCTGGCGTTTTGCGGGCGATCGTTCTGCCTGCTTCAAGCGACTGCCCGATTGCACAAAATTGACAGGACGTTGCTGTGTCGCTGTAGCGCATACAGGTTTGCAGCACGGTGGTTGCCAGCACATCGCGGCTGTGGAGCAGCGCAATTTTCCAGTAGGGAATGCCATCTGCTGTGGTTAGACCATAAAACTTGGGCTGCTGAGGAAACTGGATCGGGGCGATCGGTTCTCCCTGATGTTCCAGCAGCATGTTACCGGGTGCTTCGCCGTTCCCCGCAGCAGTAATTGTGCCATCCACTCTCACGCTGTAGGGCGACTGCGCTGCCGGACTGTTGTAGATCGGAACCATGACCGTTGTGCCGTCTACCGTCACAGCTTTGTGGTCGGAAGGACCTGCCCCACCGCGACGACCCGACGCACCCACATCCGAATCAATCAGCTTCAGACCATAGGACTGAAGTTCAGTAATCAGCGTTTGCTTATTCATAGTGAGAATAGAGGAGTGAACGATCGGGGAAATCAGCTATCAAGGGCGATCGGGGTTTCAGAGGATGGCAAAGGAGAAGGAAACTCAGACGGAGAAGGAGAATCAGAAAATACAGCGTTTAACATGGTCCTTGCCTCAGGATTCATCTGCAATTGCAGCAAATCGGGACGGGCATAGTGACCGACTGAATCCATCATGCGCTTGCGTTTTGTAATCAGCGAGAAGTCGAGATCCGCAACAATCATGCCCTCGCCCTCGATGATGGGGGGACAGAGATGATTGCCTTCGGGTCCAATAATGGCAGTATTGCAACCCCCGCTGAGCACTCGCTGCAGCTTTTCATCGGTCGTAATTTGCCCGACCTGTTCTGGAGAGAGCCAACCCGTCGAGTTGATGACAAAACAGCCCGATTCCAGCGCGTGATGGCGAATCGTCACTTCAATCTGGTCAGTGAAAATCTGCCCCACCAGGGAACCGGGAAACTGAGCGCAATGAATCTGCTCATGCTGTGCCATCAGCGCAAACCGAGCCAGCGGATTGTAATGTTCCCAGCAGGCGAGTGCCCCAATGCGTCCCACCGCAGAATCGATCGCCTTTAAACCTGCTCCATCACCCTGCCCCCAAACCATTCGCTCGTGGTAAGTGGGCGTAATCTTGCGCCGCTTCAGCAGCAGCGTTCCATCCGCATCGAAAATGAGCTGCGTGTTGTACAGGGAACCGTGATCACGCTCATTGACACCCAGCACGACCACAATGCCATAGGAACGCGCCGCACGGCTCACCGCATCTGTGACAGGTCCGGGAACGGTGACCGCTTCTTCGTAGAGCCGCATATGCTCTTTGCCCATCAGCACAGGCGGCTGCACAAAGGAAAAGTAGGGATAGTAGGGAATGAACGTTTCCGGGAACACAGCAATCTGTGCCCCTTCCTTTGCAGCCTGGGCGATCGACTGCAGCACTTTTTCAGTTGTCCCATCCCGACTAAACAGCACCGGACTAATCTGGACTGCTGCTGCGCGAACCGTGCGTGAGTAATCCATAAAATCCAAAAGGGTGGATGCGAACGAGGCAAGAAATTAGGTGGCGAGCAAGGTTAAACCGTCCAGGTATCGAGAATGAAGGCGTTATCTTTGCGGTGCATCAGAATGATGTCTAAGACATCCAGCGGATTGATAGGACGGATACCGGGAATCAGAGAAGGTTCGCCGTGTCCATACAGCGCTTGCAGGGCAAAACGGCAGGCATACACTTTGCCCCCTTCCGCCATAAATTTGCTGAGCTGATCGTTGAAGTTTTGGTGTCCCGGAAAAGCCGCATCGCCCAATTTTGGGAAGCCGCGCTGCACTCCTAGCGTCACACCTGGACCATACAGCAGGACTGACGTTTCAAACCCTTTCCGCAGCAGACGAGTCGCTTGCAGCAGATTCACAAATCCGATCGATCCTTCAAAGGCAACGGTGTGAAATGTCACCAGTGCTTTTTCACCCGGTTCTGCTTTGACATCGGGGAATACTTTCTCTTCATAATCGACAAAGAAATCACCAACTTGATGCGCCGGGGTTGTTACTTCAGGCATACCGCTTTCCTTTGTTGATTGGATAGATGTGTTGTCAGATTACGAGGTAGTTTACACCAGATTTTGTATCTGTTGTCACGGAAACTAATTTCCTGATGATAGGACTAGGCGATCGAGCTTGTGAGAAGACTTTAACGCTCAAAGATCGGAACCTGTTTAAATCGATAGGTTATCGAGAATGATCGCTTTGAACCCTCGCTTAACTACCAGCCTCTACCAGCCCAGATGCACCGGGAACACATTCTACGAACCCAATAAAAACTCATTCACGACACTCCAATCCTGCGCTGCAGAAGCCCGCTTTCGAGCAACCAGATAATCTGCCAGGTATGCCGCATCTCGCGCAATGCCCGAAAACCGCCCCGAACCCCAGGTATAGAGCCAGGGCAATCCCAGAAAATATAGCCCCCAAACCGCAGTCACACCGCGATCGTGTCCCGGATAGCCTTTTCCATCAAACACAGGCACTTCGATCCAGCGAAAGTCCGACTGATAGCCCGTACACCAGATCACCGTGCGAATATTTTCCTGTTCATAATCAATCGCCAGGGAATCTTCGGATGGCTCCCAAACGGGATGATAGGGGGGATCGATCGGGGCATCGATTTGATTCTTTTCGATAAAGGTGTCGATCGTTTTTTTGATGCTTTCAGCAACCGCATCTGCCTGATCAAGATTGTGTTTTAGATCACTTTGAAACTGAAGCTGAGTTCCTTCAACGCCCTTCAATCTGCCGTGGAGCTTCATGCCTTCCAGGGCAAACTGGCGCAGGTCAATTTCGCGTCCGCCATCTCGACCCGTGACATAATGATTCGCTTTTGCTCGCACTTTTTCTTTTTGAGGATGCTGATCGATCGGCAGGTCGTAGTAGCCCATTTGATCGAGCCAGTCCACCACGTCTTTGCCGCGATATCGACGGGGCGATCGAGGTGCGCCGCCCACACACAAATGCACCTGTCTGCCTGCAAGATGCAGATCTTCGGCAATCTGACAGCCCGACTGTCCGGTTCCAACCACTATCACGGCTCCAGCGGGCAAAGACTGGGAATTTTTATACTCTGACGAATGAATCTGATGAATGGTGTGGGGCAACCGCTCAGCCAGACGCGGAATCCGAGGCGAATGATATCCCCCGATCGCCACCACCACCTGATCTGCCGTAAAGTCACCGATCGACGTGGTGACTTCAAAGCAATTTTGCGCTTCATTCCTGCACAGTTTCAGCACCTCTGCGCCTTCTTTGAGCGGCGGTTCAAACGAGGCAGCATAGCGTTCGATATAGCGCACGATTTCTTCTTTTTGCATGAATCCCTGCGGATCCTTGCCGGGATAGGGAAAGCCAGGAAGCTGGCACTGCCAGTTAGGAGTGACTAAACAGAAGTTATCCCACCGCTTTTCGCGCCACGCATAGCCGATCTGATTTTTCTCAAAGATGATGTGGTCGATGCTTCTTTCTTTTAAGCAATAGCTCATCGACAGTCCTGCCTGTCCGCCGCCGACGATGATGACTGAGTAGTGACTGTTCATAGACGCTGGAGATGCTGAGATAGACGAATGGGTGAACTTAACCAGAAACTTAACCAGAAATGGGACAAATTACTTGACAAATCAGTAGGTGAACTTAATTCAACGCAGGATGTGTCAGGCAAAGCCATAACGCATTAGAACTTTCATTAGAACTTTGAAGTATCGTGCGCTACGCCATGAAGATCGCATCCTGTAAAAATTGATTTTCATTTTGACAAATAATTGAACAAATTGAACAAGTAGATTTATTGTCAGCCTAGATGCCATATCTACAAATTTTTTGTATGCAAAAATACAAAATCTTTAAGTCTAGCGACATCGGCAGGTGTAATTCGATCGATTAAAGCCAACCCTGCTCGATCGCCTGATAAATTGCCTGATACCGAGTTCGAGCTTTGAGCTTAGCGATGAACGTTGTTGAGATGAAATTTAACGGTGCTTTCACTAATCACCAGCTCATCGGCAATATCTCGATCGCGGTAGCCCTGAGTTACGACACGGACGATCGCCAGGAGAAGTTGCCATTGACTGGACGCTGCGCCACCCTGCGGTCATGGGTGCGATCGTGGGAGGACGCAATGCACAACAAGTCGAGGGCATTATCGGCGCGGCTCAGTTCCGCTTAAGCGAAGACGAGCTACGTCAGCTCGAGGGCTTCTTGCAGGAAAATCCCTGAAATCAGGAAGACTTATCGCTTTTTCCTCTCTCAGGGAACGAGAGGATGTGGGGGCTGTGCCCTTACGCAGGGGCTTCGCTC
>Ga0224723_1000799_pt1 | contig 20694 bp, 11 predicted proteins | sample Balambano_FR2_Me_FD_161647 | JGI IMG/M metagenome (GOLD analysis project Ga0224723, IMG submission 161647) | Freshwater sediment microbial communities from Lake Towuti, South Sulawesi, Indonesia - Balambano_FR2_MetaG | ecosystem: Environmental > Aquatic > Freshwater > Lake > Sediment | place... | reverse complement strand
GTATGGGGCTGCTGGAATGGCTGTGTCTGTTTGTCGGCGCGGCGCTCACGGCGCAAGCCTTAATCGTTCATGCGCGAAATGCCTTGACAGCGCAGGATGCTGCCGACGGGGCGAAAATCGGCTGGGCGCTCTTGTTGGCGCTGCCCTTTTTCGTGACGTGGTTTTACTCCTACAGCTACCATTACCGCCTTTCGTTTCCTTTTGTCCCTCTGCTGATTTTGCCGGTAGCGCTGATCATTGTGCGCTGGCTGGAAGCTGCTGAACCTCGCCGCATCGTCAAGTGGGCGGTTGCATCTGGCTTAGTCGTATTGAGTTTGCCCGGAATCGTGAGTGTGATTTACGATCCGTTTGTGGGATGGGATTATCTGTGGTCGGACGAAATGCCGGATGATCACGCTAAATATGCAAGCGGTAACGCCGCATTGTTGACTGTTGTTGATGGCTTACAGGTGTGGGTGGACGGGCATCCGAACGAAACGCTGGATGTGCTTGCGCCGGGAATTCTGCGCCTGCCGTTTTTCTTTCCTGATCACAACATCATCACGGATCAAACGCCGACCCGGCTAAGCGACGTTGAAACGGTTGACTATATCATCTACGGCATTCCGGAGGCGGTCGGCGCATACGAGGGGATACCGATCACGGAAAATCAGGTGGTGGGTTCTTTAGGGCGGCAGGATATTTTTCGCCGTGCGTGGGGTTTTGACGACGGCACATTCCGGTATGATGTTTACGAACCCTTGCCACATTTGCTAGAGCGCTCTGAACCGCCAGTTATCAATGCACCTGCCGAGGGGGATGTAATTTTTGGCGATACTGTGCGCTATCTCGGTCACGATTTAGGCGGGCTGGAATTCTGGCCCGGCAGACGCTTATACGCGCACCTTTTCTGGCAGCCATTTGGGGGGGCATTGGCGGATTACTCCATTTTTATTCACTTGCTGGATAGCGAAGGCAACCTGATTACAACGTGGGACGGCGTTGCCGCGCCCTCTCCTTATGGTTACTATTCAACACGGGTCTGGGAAGCTGGCGAAATCATCAGTGACGAGCGCATCTTTGAACTGCCCGATGGGGTTGCCCCTGTAGGGGAAGGCTTTCAACTGGCGATTGGCATCTATGACCCTGTGACAATGCAGCGACTTCCCGTTACCGTGAATGGTGAACCGGCGGGCGATTCGCTGGTGATTGAAAATCGTATCGTGGCTTTGCCATCTGAGCCTTCGTGATATGTCAGTGACAATTGTTACTGCGCGGCGGCGATTGTTCGTTTATAATACGCGCAGAACTCAGTTCCTTAATCTATCCGCATGTCAAAATGAATGAAGAACGATGACTGACTTACAAGCCTCTGCGAATGACTTGATTACGCAGATTTCACAGGTAGCGAGTGAAACCAAACAGTTAGAGGGCATCCTCGCCCGCTTGATGCAGGTGTTAACTGACAACGGCTTCCAGATCGCGGTAGATGTCGTCGGAGTGACGCGCACCATTCATCAGCGCGTTGAGGCTGTCCAAAAGGGCGCCAGGCTGATGGCAAATCAGCTTGATCAGCGAGATGGATTGCTCAAGACATTCAGCCTTATCACCTCGTCGCTGGAATTGGATCGGGTGCTTGAAGAAGTCATGGATACCGTTATCCGTCTGACGGGGGCGGAACGCGCCTATCTGGTTTTGAAAGAACAGAATACGGGCGAACTTGATATCATGGTTGCCCGTAACTGGGATCGTGAGTCGCTACAGGATGCCGATGCTGTGTTCAGCCGAAGCGTGGTCGCCCAGGCGATTGAGCAGGGCGAAGCGATTATTACGACCAATGCGGCAACAGATGACCGCTTTCAGAACGTGCAGAGCGTGATGAGCAACCAACTGCGGTCGATCCTGTGTATCCCGTTGATTGTGCGCGGCGAAGCGCAGGGTGTGCTGTATGCTGATAATCGCATTACCCAGAACATCTTTCGTCAGGACGAAATTCCGCTGCTGACCGCTTTCGGGACGCAGGCGGCAATTGCGATTGAAAATGCGCGGCAATATGGGCAGGTCAAGGATGACCTGAATAAGGCGCTGAATGAACTGCAAAATTTACAGATCGAAATTGATAAGAGCAAGCTGGAACGGCAGGTGAGTCAGATCACCGAAACGGATTATTTCCAGCGGCTTTCCGCTTCAGCGCGAACGATGCGCGGACGCTATGGCAAAGATGAAGATGACGCTGAACCTTCAGATGATGTGGAAACATGAGCAGGTGGGTTTTCTTCTGTTGCGGGATTTGGATTACAGGTTCAAATCCCGCTTTTTTATCCCTGTAATATTGATTGAAATATATTAAGGCATAAAGAAGTTGTGAAATTTCCATGAAAACTGTAAATATTGCTTGATCTAAACCAAAAACAAACTAAAATCTATCCAAACAACATTAATCTTAACCGATTTTTGGCAATATCTTATCAAAAGGCTCGTTGTGGGGGCACCATCGCTGTACTTGAGTTACAGCCGCTATGAGACCGAATTTGCCATCCGATTAGCGACTGACCTCAAGAACGCCAGCATCAATATCTGGTGTGATCGTTTGCGTTTGACCGCAAGCGATGATTTGCGTTTGGGTCTCAAACAGGCGCTTCTTGAAGCGCAGGTCATTGTCTGCGTAGTTTCTCCAACATATCTCACTGCGAAGTACACCCGCCATGAATGGACGTTCGCCCGCAAGAATCACAAGATTCTACTGCCCTTATTGACCGCCCATGTGGATCACGCTTCCGCACCTATGGAACTTGAACTGCGCCGTGCGCTTGACTTCAAGGGGTGGCGCGATGCGGCGACGTACAAGGCGGCATTCGCCCGCCTGCGCGGGATGTTTGGCGAACTCAGTGAAACTTTGCAACCAGGTCCTTTGGATCGCTATCTCAATGATGTTATCGGTTGGGGTGAGACTCAGCTTGCGGGTGCCGAAATTCTTGATTTACCGGATCAGGATAGCAGCCCATCGGCGCGGGTCGCGCTACGCCCGCTTTCACCGCTGGAGTCGGTTTGGGGTAGGGTGGGACAGGTCAGCTTTGCCGCTGAGAACGGCGCGAATGAGCCGCACTCACTCACTTCAACCCTGCGTGATGAGCCTCGCCTGATATTGACCGGTAAACCCGGCGCTGGGAAGTCTACGGCGCTCTCGCGGCTCGCACTGGATCAGGCATACGCATATCGCGCTCAGCCCGATACACAACCCTTACCGCTGCTTATCTCGCTCACAAAGTGGCAGGACGATCAGTCATTTGAACGATTCCTCGCTTCAATGTGGGCGGTGTTTGGTATTGAAGACATTGATGTGCTGCCTGCCCTGAGCGAAGGGAAAGTACTGCTGCTGCTTGATGATCTGAATGAATTGTCGAGCGCAGCCCTCTCACAGAAATTATCTTCTCTTAAAGCGTATCTGACTGGAGATACTGCTCCCAAAAAGGTTATTATCGCGGCGCGTTCTAACAGCGAAATGGCTGTCATCGATCTTGGGCTGCCCGTTTATGAAGTTCTGCCATTGAGCGATGAGGCGATTGAAGCCGTTGTCCGCGCACAACTGGGAGACGAGGCGGGACTGCTTACGGAAAAGCTGTTTGCCGCGCCAGCATTTCCTTATCATGATAACCCCGCACATCTGTTGGCTCGTTCGCTGGGGGAGCTTGCGGGATTGACCTTTTTGCACCGCATCTATCCCAGCCATGAACTTCCGCGTAACAGTGGGGCATTGTATAAACGCCTTGTACCTTTAATCTGGGTGTGGCGGCGTGTAGCACAGACGCCGTTTGGCGTTCCACATAAGGAGTTGACCGCGGCGATCAGCGATCTGGCGTTGTTTATGCTTGATCACGATCAAACGTCGCTCACAGTTAGCGCGGCTGAGGATGTTGTCGGGCTGCTCAAGACAACCTCCCTGAAAGCGGCGACCGAAATGCGTGTACTCAATATTGAGCAGGGGCGGGTGCGTTTCGTAAATCTGCCAATGCGCGATTATTTTGCGGGGCTTTCGCTTTCGCGTCTTGAACTCGTTGTGCGGATGACCGCGCCGCGTTTCGACGTACATGGCGATCGCATTTCAGGAAAATGGGATGAAGTGGCGCGGTTGATGTGCGGCGCTGTTCCTAAAGCGGACGCACTCCTGCGCGACATTGCGGAAGTTGATCCGCATTTTGCAGCACAGGTAATGAAGGAACTGTTTATGCCCATTCCGACCCATTTGCTGAAAGTGCTGCGTCACTGGGACTGGCAGCCTGATGAGGTGCTTGCGAGCGAACTGCGCGATCCCTCGCTTCGACTGGAAGCGCAGACCGTGCTGCTGCCTTATCTTGAAGATGCTGATCCCATTAAACGGGAAGGGGCGGCTTGGGCGCTGCGTGTGATCGGCGATTCACTCGTCAATACTGTCCTTCCTCTTGACAACGCCGAACCAACTGCGGAGGTTACCTTGAAGAAACCATGGAGTAAATCCGCACAACCGCAGCGGGTCGCTTCGCCTGCGCCACCATCACCGCCAACGCGGGTCGGTGAACTGCTGAAACAACTTTTCAGCCCGGATTGGAAAACGCGGCAGGGTGCAGTAGTCGCGCTCGGTGAGAGTGGTGACGACTCAATTGTGGTACCGCTGATTGAGACGTTGAGCGACTCCGATGAGCATGTGCGCTTTGCAGCGGTTCGCGCCCTTGAACGTTATCAGGGAACGGTTGCGGTAGACGGGCTGCTGAAAGCGCTGCGCGACAATAATTTCCTGGTAAAGGATGCAGCGGGTGAAGGGTTAGCAAAGCTCGGCTCGGCATCTTTGCCCGGCTTGCTGGCAGTATTGGATGATAAAGCGTTAGATGTGGACACAAAAGGCGTCGTTATCGAGACGCTTGGTGTGATTGCCAGCCCGTTAGCGATTCCGTCGCTTACCTCATGTTTGCAGGATGATTCTGTGCCGCACCACGAGGGAACACGCATTAGCGAATTGGCGGCAGCCGCGTTGGAACGCATCGGTACGCCAGAATCGATCGAATTGGCGGCTGAATGGCGCAAGGAACAGCAGCCAACGGAAGAGATTTCAGCGGTTGTTGATCTCAATTATAGCGATGCTCCTGTGGATATATCCTTGTTACAGGACACTCCGCGACTGATTACACCGACTGAACATCCTGAAGTGACCGTCAAGAAGCTGCTTGCGGCGCTGATTGAGTCTGACGTCCGCAAGCAGCATGCCGCTGCAAAAGCGCTTGGCGAGTACACGCGGCAGTTACGCGGCACCGATGCCCCACAGGTACTACGGCTGCTTGAACAGGCAGTTGGGGCGAAAGATGACTTTGTTGTGCGCTGGGCGGCTGTAGAAGCGCTGGGCTGGCTCGGAGATGACGAGGCACTGCCGACGCTTCAGGAAGCACTGCATGATCAGCACTTTACTGTCAAACTGGCTGCGATTCGCGCACTTCAGGAAATCGGTGCAGCAACCGCGATGTGGTCACTGATGGGCTGCCTGAAAGACAACAACCCGCTGGTTCGTGAGAAGGCAGCGGAGGCACTCGGACGGATTGGGGATGATGAAGCCGCGCCGCAGCTTACGGAAATTCTGCAAGACGATGAACCGTTTGTGCGGCGTGCAGCGGCAGAGTCGCTGGGAATGATCGGCAATCACAAATCTGCCCCTGCGTTGATTGAACTACTGGATGATCCGGAATTACTGGTGCGTTGGAAGGCGGCGGAGGCTTTGGGAAAGTTAGCCGAACCCGCTGCGGTAAAACCTCTGACCGCATGGTTGAACGATGAAGGACAACCTTCCTGGAGTGAACGGCGAGTGTGTGATTTGGCAGCAGATACTTTAGAGAAAATCCCCACACCCGAAGCAGTTGCCGCCCTCGAAATGTGGCGCAGTAAACTTTCAAAGAACTAACCTGAGGCGCGGGAGGCAAATATGAAACTCTTCATCAGCTACGCGAGGGTGGATAAACCATACTGCATTCAAATTGCCGAAGCACTGGGCATCCATGAAGTATGGTATGACTCACGCCTGTACGTCGGTCAGAATTGGTGGGAGGAGATTCTCTGGCGGCTTGCTTGGTGTGAAGGCTTTGTTTATCTTCTGTCGCCTGAATCAATCAGCTCTGAATACTGCGTTCGGGAAATGCAGTTAGCGCTGCAAATGGGAAAACCGATCTTCCCTGTCAAGATAGTAGGGGACACGATTGTTCCAGAAGAAATCGCTACGCTTCAGTATGCGGACATGAGCAATGGTCTCACGCTTGCTGCCGGTAGTACGCTCTTGAATGCGATTTATCTGTCCGAACGGAATATGACCCGTGTTGAGCCGTTGAAGCCTCTCAAAACTGGAAACGGCAATGGCAATGGGCATCATGTCAAGGTCGTGGTTGCCGAGCCTCCGCCCGCGGAGGTGCTGCCTCTGAATGGGGATGTCAATGCGATTGTCGGCAAGTCGGCTGAGGCATTGGAGGCGGGGCAGTATGATGAAGCCTATTTCCTGCTGAAACGAGCGATTGAACATGGTCTGACTGCCATGTACGTAGACCTTGAGCAGCTGCTTCGTGAGGCGGAAATTGGGCTTGAGGAAGATGGTAAACGGCGTGAACGCGAGCGAGAGTATCGCGCAATTGCACAACTCGTGAAGCTGACGCGCACACGGGCAATTGGCTGCCAGTCATTCCTGGCATTCCACAATGATTTTCCGGAGTATGACCCGGACAACCTGCTGGAAATCTGCGAATCAGAACAGGCTGCAGGGAACACGCTCAAAAGGACGAGAACCCAGCCGCGCCCTTCAATCCCCATGCTGGAATGGTGCGAAATTCCGCACGGCGTACTGAACGTCGTTATCGAGCGAAACGGGGAAAAGCAGCGCGACACATTACAAATAGACCCATTTAACCTGAGTCGTTTCCCGGTCACCAACGCTCAGTATCAACTGTTTCTCGACGATCAGAATGGCTATGCTAATCCGCGCTGGTGGGAGTTCTCTCCATTTGCCTTGAAATGGCATGAAGAAAATTATGAACCGCTGCCATCCAAGTTTCAGGGAGATGATCGCCCCCGTGAAAACGTGACGTGGTATGAAGCGATGGCGTTTTGCAACTGGCTAAGTGAAAGACTCGGCATGTTAATCAGTCTGCCAACTCGCCAGCAGTGGCAGCGGGCAGCGCGAGGAGATGACCAGCGACTCTATCCATGGGGAAACGAGTTCGATACCAGCCTGTGTAACGCACTGGAAAGCAAGATTCACCAGACAACGATGGTGATGCGCTATGTCAAAGGCGTGAGCGCTTACGGGTTGTATGATATGGCGGGTAATGTGTGGGAATGGTGCCTGAACGGCGCGTATGACGACTGCGATCTAATGACGGAACGCCCACGCGCAGTGCAGGGCGGCTCATTTATGAGCGCACATGAACGAGCGCAGAACGGGTTTCACTTTCCGCTGAACCCGGAGTCACGTTTTGGCAGTATCGGCTTCCGTATCGCAACGCTTGCCCGTTCCTGAAACGGGGCATGAATTACATGCCCCGTCCTCGATCATTGCGTTAGACCAACTTCGCATCAATCGTCATCGGCACAGATGCGAGTGCGCGCGAGACAATACAGGTATCTTTCGTCGCTTCAGCGTGCTGCTTGAAAGTCGCTTCGTCAATATTCGGAATTTCTGCTTCGGTAACCAGGTGAATGTGCGAAATACTCATGCCGCTTTCGCCTTTTTCCAGGGCGACCTGCGCGACGGTGTGAACGCGAACAGGCGCAAAGCCGTTGGTGAAAAGGCGATTATTCAGGGCCATCGTAAAGCAGCCGGCATGTGCCGCGCCAAGCAGTTCTTCGGGGTTGGTTTCGGCGCCGGTATCAAAACGGGACGCCCACGTAAATGGACCCTCAAAAGTGCCGCTGCCCAGTTTTACGCTTCCACTGCCTTCTTTAAGTGTTCCCTGCCAGGTTGCTTCCGCGTTGCGTGTAGGCATTGTTTTCTCCTCTGATGGTTTATATATACTCTGAGACGATACGGCTAGAATACCAAACGAGGTTAATTCCACCAACCCCACATACTGACCCATTCATCTTCAGTGCGCTCTGCCGCTTCCTCATCGTCATACTCCACCGAAAGCCACAACACTGCCCGCAACGCAGCGCGACGCATCAAGGGTTCTGGATCGATCAAACTGTTCAGGATGTAAGGCATTGCATCTTCGTCAATTGCCCAGATTGCTTCGGCAGCAGCGTGCCAGACGTGGCTGTTCTGGTTATTGAGTGCTTCCAACAGCGTCGGAGTGGATGACGGATCGGCGATCTGTCCCAGTGCCGTCGCTGCTGCATAGCGCACAAAATCATTTTCATCCTTCAGCAAGGCATGTTCCAAGCCATCTAGTGCGGATTTATCGCCAATTGCGCCTAAAGCCTCAGCCGCTGCATAACGAACATAGCTGTTTTCGTCAGCGGACAGGGCTTCAAGCAGTTCTGGTACGGTAATGGCATCGGCTAAGCTTCGCAGCGCTTTGGCAGCTTCCCAGCGGACAAAGCTGTTTTCGTCGCTGAGAAGCGCACCAACCAGACCCGGCAGGACTTTCTCGCCACCCATACTCATGAGCGCCTTTATCACCGCCCGCCTTACCTGACGGCTGCGATCACGGATGGCTTCAATCAACGCTGGAATGGCTTCTTCGTCGCCCATATTGCCCAACGTTTGCGCCACAAGCGCTCTCACATCGGCATCCTTGTGGTGCAGCGCATTCAGCAAGGCAGGAAACACCTTCGAGTCATTTAACTGGGAAAGCCGATACGCCGCATAACGGGCTTTCTGCTTATCTTCTCCATTCAAATCGTTAAGGAGTTGGTTAATGAGTGACGAGTCCGCCATTTGTCCTCCCGGTCCAATCACAAACACGATCAACAACAGCATGAAATTGTACAGTAAACGATTGAGAATCCTCTTGACATTATAGCACATGGATCGTATCGTTTGATCGCCAATCATTTGATGTCAAACTATTGGATAGTCAATGGATTCGGAGAATTTTCAATTTGTTGTAACGGAAGCACGCGTATTGATCGCCATGGCGATGAAGATCATCGCCCGTGCTTCCGTCGAGCGCCTCAGCGCCAGCGGGGCAAACATTAATGGGATGCAGCTTGGAGCGCTGAGAATTTTACGCGCTCACCCGCATACGTCTAGCGAACTGGCGAAGATGTTTGTACTTGATCCTTCGTCCTTGGTGCCGATCATTGATGATCTGGAAGAGAAGGGTTATGTGCAGCGAACCAAAGACCCGCATGATCGCAGGCGTACACCGCTTGTACTCACGGAAAAGGCTCAACAGTTGATGCAGTCCATCGAAGATGTCCAGGAACAGGAAGCATTCTTCCGCGCATTTGCCGCATTAGGGGAAGAGAAGACGCTTGCACTTGTTGAATTGCTGCGTGAACTGATGATTTATATCCCTGACGGCGAAACCATGCTTTGCGAAGCGCAGGCTCATGTTTATCAACGCGCTCCTGAGGCGTTGAAGCAGGTGATGCTGCCTGCTTCACGGGAGTAACTATCAATAGAGAACTTTCTTTGTGGTTGTACGTAATAGCCTAAGAACCCATCTGAATATTACCGAAACACGGCGGATGCCCTGGCGGGCATCTCTGCAAAATCCATAAAAACAATGGTTTTGTTTGTAGGGACGTGCGCCAGCACGTGCGCGTTTCCATACAACGTTCTGAATATTCAGATGGGTTCTAATGAAAATGAACAGACTGTGAGGGGTGAAAATTGCAAGCACAGGCGACGCAGAAAGGTCGGGGCGGTTCGCGCCCAAAAGGGAAAGGCGGCTTGGGGCGCTCCATCCGCTATCTGGGTCAACATCGTAAGTTTCTGATTATTTCCTACAGCGCATTGATTCTTGCGACGCTGGCGCAGCTTGCTGTGCCGCAGTTGACGCAAACCATGATTGATGCCATTACAAACGGAACGATGGCGAATACCATTCTCGGTTTGCCACAGTTCATGCAGGAATTTGCCGCGCAGCAGACGGGCTATACTGTTGATCAGTTGGAAACCTTCCAGCAAACATCACAGAATGCGCTGGTGATAGCGGCGGCAACCATTGTCGGTTTTGCAGTCGTGCGCGGTATTTTCTCGTTTATTCAGGCGTTCTACGCCGAGAAGATGTCGCAGGGTGTGGCGTTCGACTTCCGCAACAATCTGTTCACCAAATTGCAGCGGCTCTCCTTCAGTTACTATGATCGCAATCAAACGGGTCAGTTGATGATTCGGGCGACGGACGACGTGGAAAAAGTCCGTTTGTTCATCGCTCAGGGTTTGGCGATGGCGGTTCAGTCGGTCATCCTGCTGGTGGCGACGCTGACGATTCTGCTGCTCACCAACTGGAAACTCACGCTGGTCATCCTGCCTATCCTGCCCATCATCATGATCCTGTTCATGATTTTCGGCAAACTGAGCCAACCGTTGTTCGCGCAGGTGCAGATTCGTATTTCAAAGTTGAATACGATTTTGCAGGAAAACATGGCGGGCATAAAAGTAGTTAAGGCGTTCACGCGTGAACCCTATGAGCGCAAGCGCTTTGACAAGTCTGCTCTTGATTTATATCAGCAGCAGTTGAAGGTTGCGCGAACCTTTACGTTCCTGTTCCCGATTATTTTCATGGTGGCACAGTTGGCGCAGGCAGCGCTGCTCTTCTTTGGCGGGCGCGAAATTCTCTATGGCAACCTCGATCTGGGTGAGTATCAGAAATTCAGCCTGTATGTGATCTACATTTTCTTCCCGTTGGGGCAGCTTGGTTTCATCATCTCACTGATGGCGCAGGCGTCCGCCTCGGCGGATCGCGTCTTTGAAATATTTGACGCTAAGAGTGACGTAGAAAATAAGCCCGATGCGATTGAACTGCCGCCGATTGAAGGCAAGGTTGAATTCCAGAACGTTACGTTCCGCTACTTCGGCTCTGGCGATCCGGTGCTGAAAGGGGTGAGTTTTGAGGCGAAACCGGGTCAAACGATTGCCCTACTGGGTGGCACGGGCAGCGGCAAGACGACGATCATCAACCTGATCCCGCGCTTCTATGATGCGACTGAGGGGAAGATTGTCATTGACGGTCAAAATGTCAAAGACGTTACGCTTGACAGCCTGCGATCACAGATCGGGATCGTACTGCAAGAGACGAACTTGTTCAGCGGGACTATTCGGGACAATATCGCTTTTGGACGACCTGATGCGACGGACGAAGAAGTGGTTGCTGCTGCCAAAGCCGCGGCGGCACATGATTTCATCGTCTCCTTTGCCGAAGGTTATGACACGCCGGTGGGCGAACGCGGCACGACGCTCTCTGGTGGGCAAAAGCAGCGCATTGCTATTGCACGTGCTTTGCTGCTCAACCCGCGCCTGCTGATTCTCGACGACTCAACAAGCAGCGTAGACCTGATTACGGAGTCGAAAATTCAGAAGGCGCTGGATAACCTGATGAAAGGGCGTACCAGTTTCGTTATCGCACAGCGCATTACGACGGTGCTTCGCGCCGATCAAATTCTGGTGCTGGACAAGGGCGGCGTGGTTGCCAGCGGCACTCACTCGGAACTGATGGAAGAAAGCGCGATCTACGCGGAAATTTACAACTCGCAATTGGTCGGCGACGCGCAGGTTGAAGAAGAAGACGCGGCGCTCGTTGAAGACTTGCAGCCACAGGTATAGGAGAAAACCATTATGATGGGAGGTCTCGACGGCGCACGCCGTTTGATGGAGAACGATGTCAGCAAGGCGCATAGTCTTGGCTGGACGCTGCGTCGTTTTGGGCAGTATTTTCGCCACTATTGGGTTGGGTTGGTCATCGCGCTTGTGCTGATTGTCGCGGGAACATGGACGCAGGTTCAGGCACCAGAATATGTGGGTCAGGCAGTGGATTGCTTTCTCTTTCCTCAGCCTCAGGACCCGGATGCGTGCTGGTTTTCGGATTTGCCGGCTACCGCCTCAACAGAGGAAAAGGTCGCGGGTTTAGGCAGCCTTGTGTTGGTTCTTGTCGCGTTTTACGTGGTCGGCTCAATCCTTCAGGGCTTGGCATTTTACAGTATGACGTTTACAGGACAGCGCGTCCTGACGAAGATGCGGATGGATTTGTTCCGCAAGCTGCAAAGCCTGTCGCTCGGCTATTATGCGGAAAATGAGTCCGGCAATATCATGAGCCGCGTGACCAGTGACAGCGATACGATTCAGCAGGTCTTCAGCTTTGGCTTAGTCAGCGTTGTCAGTGGGGCGCTGCTGATCGTATGGATTGCCTATCGGATGCTTTCCACCAACTTTGTCTATGGATTGATCAGTCTGAGCGTTGTGCCTGCCATGTTCATTGCCACTGTGTACTTCTCTAATGAAGCTCGCAAGGCATTTCGCAAGAGCCGCCGCGAGATGGGCAGCGTCAACGCCAATTTGCAGGAAACGATTGCCGGGATGCGCGAAGTGCAGGCGTTTAACCGTGAAGAAGAGACGATTGAAAACTTCCGCGAGACGAATGCCGCCAACCGCGATGCCAATGTCCGCGCTGCCTCCTTCACCAGCGCATTGAACCCGACGCTAGAAGCGCTCGGCTATGTAGCGATTGCCATTGTGACTGTCGTGGGCGGTATTTCGGTGCTGAACAACCAACCCCTGCTGGGCATTGGCACGGAAGTGATTACGCTTGGCACAGTGTTTGTCTTCCTGCAATATATTCAGCGCTTTAACCAGCCGATTCAGCAGATCGCCGTGTTATGGGCAAATATTCAAAGCGCGATAGCCGGCGGCGAACGCATTTTTGGGCTGCTGGATACCCGGGTTGATATTACCGACAAAGCTGACGCACTGATCATGCCGCCGATTCAGGGCAAGGTCGAATTTGATCATGTGGTCGCGGGCTATCAGGAATACGCACCTGTTCTCAAGGGGATCAGTTTCACGGCGGAAGCAGGGCAGATGATCGCCATTGTCGGTCCAACGGGCGCGGGCAAAACGACGATCATCAACCTGATCCCGCGTTTTTACGATGTCGAACAGGGCGCTGTCCGCATTGACGATCATGATGTGCGTGATGTGAAGATGGAAAGCCTGCGTTCACAGATCGGGATCGTGTTGCAAGACACATACCTGTTCTCTGATACCGTGATGAATAACATCCGCTACGGGCGTCTGGAAGCGACGGATGAAGAAGTGATCGAGGCGGCAAAGATGGTTGCAGCCGATACGTTCATCGAGCGCCTGCCTGATGGCTACCAGACGATCCTCGGCGAGCGCGGTTCGGGTTTGAGCCAGGGACAGCGTCAGTTGATCGCCATTGCCCGCGTCGCGCTGATGAACCCGCACATCCTCATTCTGGACGAAGCGACTTCCAGCGTGGACACACGGACAGAACGCCTGATTCAAAAGGCATTCGAGAAGATCATGAGCGGGCGCACGACGTTTGTTATCGCGCACCGTCTGAGTACCATTCGTAATGCGGATGTGGTCATGCACATTGAGAACGGTGAAATCATCGAGCAGGGAACGCACCGCAGTCTGCTCGAACAACAGGGGAAGTATCACGAACTGTATATGAGCCAGTTCAGCACCGAAGAGCAGCGCGAGTTACAGGCGATGAACGGCAGCCCCGCGCTGATGCCTGCCCCCGCTATAGGGCGCTGATGACATAGCCGAACATAACGATCCATCAACACGGGCGCAGTCAAACTACGCCCGTGTTGATTCTAGGGTAACTCGGTGGTATCCGGCGACGGCTCTATCGTCGGCGCTTCCGTCGGAACGTCCGTTGGGATCGGTGTTGGCGACGGCGGCTCAGGTGTAAACGTCGGTGTAGGCGGCTCCTCTGTCGGCACGGGCGATGGTGTATCCGTCGGCGCACTGGAGGGTAAATCCGTCGCGGTTGGCGCATCTGTTTCGGTGGGCAAGGCGGTCACTGTCTCTGTTGGATTGGGCGTTTCCGTGATTGTCGCAGCCACGGTTTCCGTTGCCGTTGTTGTTAGCGTTTCCGTCTGGGTTGGCGTTGGTGTAGGTGTTGAGGCTACTGTTTCCAGCAGGCTTAAGCCGCCAGCGCCCGCTGGCGCACAGGGCGCACTCGTCGGGGACATCCCCGGACGATAGAAAAGTTGAATATTGTCGAACACCAACCCACTCGCGCCGTCGCCATCCAATAGCCAACCGGAGACGATGATATTCGTCCAGGCGCGGGGTGTTGTGAAGCGCATGGAATATTCCGTCAGAGGCGAATTGGCGGGCAAACTGATCCAACATGAGTACAAATCTACCCAGTCAGGGCTGCGAACGAGGACGTGAACGCCCCTTGCGATAGTTCCTGTATTGCCGATCAGGAAGCGGAATTCCACAGGAGCAGCATTAGGCAGGCTGTACGGGTTGTACTGGTAGAAGCCGCCGCTGCCAAATCCGGGCTGACGGGCAATTGCAAGCGAGCCGTTCGCTGTCGCATTCGCGTTCCAGGTCGCCCATGAGGATAAACCGTAGTCAAAGCCGCTGTCGAAGATGAGATTTGTATTCGCCGGCGGCTCGGCAGTGCATTGTGTGCTGGTGATGCTGGTCAGTTCCGGGCGATAGCGCAGGCTAAAATTATCCAGTTGTAAGCCTGTAGCACCGTCACCGGGTTCCATCCACCCCTGCATGAGAATGCTTGACCAGTTCACGCCCGTTCGGAAGCGAATGGTATACTTTTGCATGGGTGTGAGGGATTGCAGGGTGAAAACACAGTTACGCGATTCTGACCATGCGGGGTTTCGCAGTACGAAATTGACCGTTCGCCCAACCGGGCTGAGATTTGCCATGTTGAACGTCATCTCAAATGCCGCGTTCGGCGGGGCGGTATAGGCGATGGACTGGTAGAATCCGCCGTCTGCGCTGCCGCTGTTGCGGGAAACATTGTAGATTCCCCCGCTTACGTTCGCCGTAGCGTTCCACGTTGACCATGAGGTTAACCCCATACTGAAGTCGCCGTTATTGATGAGGTTGGCGGGGCGAATTTCAAACGGCACAAACGTGTTAGACGCGACCTGATTGCTGCCATACTTGCCAAGCGCAAAATAGTAGGTCGTGCCTGCGACGGCGTTGAAGCGCAGGAATGAGGCGCTGCCGTCGCCATCATCATCATCACATTCCAGCGCCTGCAAGTTGGCGGTTGAGCCAGTGAACACGCCAATGACCGTATCCACAGCCGTGATTTCGGTACGGATCGCCAGTTCGGTTGTCAGGAAAGGTGTATAACGAAACCAGACGATGTGCTGCGTGGGGATGCCGCACATGGATGGATCACCTGTAATCGTCGCGCCATACAGATTTTGCTGGACCGAGAACGGCAGACTGTTGATTACAGTTGCGCTCTGAGCGCGATCATTTATCGGTAGAATCAGGACTCCATTCGCCGGACTGGGGCGATCATTGCCGCCCACCCACAAACTATTGCCGTATGGCGGATCAGCGCTGCCCCACGGATCATCCCAGTCGTTGTACGTGCTGGCATTCCACACTTCAAAGTGCAGATGCGGTCCGGTGCTTTTGCCGCTGTGACCGATTCCGGCAATCTGCGTACCGAGCGCGACCGATTGACCTTCACTGACGAGGATTGAGTTCTGCGCGACATGCCCGTAAAATGTGCGCCAGACCTGTGCATTGCCGTTAACGGTAATGTTGTGGGTGATCTGGAGCGCGTTTCCCGCGTTGTGGTAGCCAAAGCCGGTTGGGTTGATCGGGTAAACCCCGAGCGATCCGGTGCAGTTGGCAGGTGCCTGCGAAATCGCGCTGAAATTCTGCGTATGATTGGGGCAGCCGTTGTAGGCGCGGACGACGACGCCGGGCGCGGACGCATAAATCGGCGTCTGCATGGGGTGATCCATGTCCGTGCCGTGATGTCCGGTATAGGTTGGCAGGGTGTTATTGGCAAGTCTCCACGGCGAATCGGCATAAAAAGAGATGTGCCGCATGTCATCCGCCAGCGGCCAGTACAGGAACGGGGCGGGGCGATTCGCCATCGTCGTCACGGTTTGCGCTTCCAGCCGTGCAGCCTGAAGAGTCTGGGTATACTCGGTGACCCGTGCGGCGTCCACGCCTGAAACGATATACACCCGCTGATCGACCACCCATTCGGTGAGATTGGCAATTGGTATTGTCTCACTTTGTTGAATGATCGGCGCGGCGAAGGTCGAGACTGTTCTGTTTGACGGATGATACAGGTATCCCTGGCTGGTCTCCGCGCCGAAGCCGAGAAAGATTACGCCTGACGGCAGCACGATACTTCGCCCCTGCAACATCGGTGCACCTGGGCTGTCGTACTGACTGATTTCACCTGAAAGGGTGTCAATCGCCCACAGGCGAAGGGGGAGGATTTCATCAATCACATCCCGTTCAACCAGCAGTACCTGCGTATCATCCAGCCACGCAATCGGGTCGAGATAGCCGCGCTCGGCGCTGTACTGTCCGCTGTAGAGCAACCGCTGGACACCATCTTCGCTGACCTGCAAACGATAACCCGAACTGAACGATTGAAGTTCCAGATGGATAAACTGGCGGCGATCGCCTGACCAGACTCCATGATAAAAGCCGTAATCTTCATTCGGCGTGAGCAGAAGCGGGCTGTCCTGAATTCGGTAAACGTCAGCGGAGGCTTCGGCGAGCGCCGTTTCGACGCCTGAAAATGCCTGTCCCAATGCCAGCGTTTCGCCAGTGGATAGCGATTGCGAATAGATCGTATAGTCCCAGATGTAAATGAGCGCATCTTCGCCGGAGGTTGGCGCTGAGAACGGCGTTGCGCTCAAGCCGGGTGTCGTCGTTAACGGGATGACGGAGTCACCTGTCCCTGCGTGGATCAGGTTTCCATCCAGCGTTAGACCAATGCCCAATGCCATATTCAGCGCGGCGACCCCCGCCACATGTGGCGCGGCGAACGAGGTTCCGCTGAAAAGGCGATAACCGCCCTGTAAATCCAGTGAGAGAATATCGCGCCCCGGCGCGAGTGTATCGAGTTCTACGCCGAAACTGCTGAAACTGCTCATCTCAAGCGATTGGTCCACCGAACCGACAGCTATGACTGGCTCATAGGCAGCGGGGTAGTAGACCGCGCCGCCGGAATTGCCCGCTGCCGCAATGACCAGTACGCCCCGCGCTATCGCGTAATCAATCGCTCGTTCGAGCGTCGCTGAGCGATTAGTCCCACCGAGACTGAGATTGATGACTCGTGCGCCGTGATCGGCGGCGTAGACGATTGCCGCCGCGACATCACTGTAAGTGCCAAAGCCTTGCCCATTGAGGACGCGCAGCGGCATGATTCGTGCGTTTGGCGCAATGCCAGCAATACCCAGGTGATTATTACTGGCAGCGGCGATGATTCCGCTGATCGCGCAGCCATGCCCGAACTCATCCTGTGGTGTCTCATCATTCTGCACAAAGTCCCACCCCGGCAGGATGCGCCCGCTGAGATCAGCATGATCCAGGCAGATGCCGCTGTCAATCACCGCGACACTCGCTGTCTCAGCATCAGCAGGCAGCGCTGCCCATGCCTCCAGTGCGCCGACGGCGGGAAGCCCCCATTGATTCGGAAACAGGGGGTCATCAGGGGCAAGAATTGAGGAAGTATCGCCACTTCCAAGCGCAGAGACGTAATAATCAGGTTCAGCAGTGACCAGCACATCGGAAGCTGGAAGCGAAGGGCTGTTTGCTGGAATACTGACGATGACGGTATCAATGGGAGCGACCTGCTCAATGACTTCGCCGCCGATGGACTCAATAAACGTGGCACGTTCGGCGGGGCTGGCTTCCGCTGAAAACGTCAGGACGACGACATTACTGACCGCTGTTTGAGCGGTTGGCTCATCGGTCACGGGGGGTGGTTGTGTACGTGTTTGCGTATGGGTTGACGATGGCGAAGGAGAAGGACTCGGTGAAAGGGTGAACGTCATAGTCGGTTCAATCGTGTCCGTCAATGTAGGTGTTGGCGGCTGCGCCTGTGTATCTGTCACTGTTGGCAGTAAGGCAACCTGTGTTGACGGCGTGTCGGGAGCGGGGATCGTCGCTGTTAGCGTTGGCAGCAGCATCAGCGTGGGGATCGGGTCTGGTGCGCGTTCAGGCAAGCGGACAAAGGAAAACGTGATGATGAACAGGCTCAAGGATGTGATCCCAAAGCCAAGGAGCAGGCGGCGTTCGCGTGGACTCATGGTGTTACAAATTCCCAACAAAACATACTGCCATCTTACAATAGTTTAGCAGGGGTAGCCAGTTCAGAGATGTCAAAACCTGCAAAAAATTCTTAACGAATCGGGAGCCGTTGAAACTACGGCATGGTGTTTGCCGTTTGACAGTTACACCTGTTTCGTGCTATTGTTCTGCCCACACATAGATATGAGCCAGCATTGGTGCCCCGTTACCCGGATGTAACGGCGCACAATGGGGGAAGACCGGTGTAAGTCCGGCGCTGTCGCGCAACGGTAACAGTGACAACACTGAAGCCCGAATACCCGCCAAAGCTGAACTCGTTGACCACCTTCGCGCACAAGGGGGTACGGGCATGCTGTACTTCACCCATACTTCCCGCCGTTCGGCGGGTTTTTTATTCTTTGAACAGGGCGAAACTCCGGCACTTTCTGCTGCGCGTGTGGTGTATGTGTTTCTATTCACCTTTCCGCAGGAGGAAGTGTTATGAAGCACGTTTTGTCCCTCGTCGTGCTGTTCATTCTGAGCAGCGCCGCTTTGATTATGCCTGTCAGCGCACAGGATGAACCCATCGCATGTGTCCAGAACTACGATCCCGCTGCCGATTATTTCGCTGATGAAGTAACGGTGGATTATGCAGTGGGATTTGACGTGGAGTACTTCAATAACTACAAAGTCGTCCACGTCACGACGCCATGGCAGGGCGCTGAGACGCCGTTCACCTATGTGCTGGTCCGGTGCGGAACGCCTGTGCCGGATGGCTATGACGACGCGACGGTGATTGAAGTGCCGGTGCAGACCGCCGTGTCCATGTCCACCACATATATTCCCCATTTTGTTGAACTCGGATTGCTCGATTCGCTGGTCGGGGTGGATGAATTCGACTTCATTTACAGTCCCGAAGTACGCGAACGGATTGACGCAGGCGAAATCGTCGAGATTGGTGGTGATGCTACCGTCAATGTTGAGCAAACCCTTGACCTTGATCCGGACGTGATTTTCACCTATGGGCTTGGCACGCCGGATTACGACGCACACCCGGTATTACTGAACGCAGGTTTGAACGTCGTTCTGAACGGCGACTACATGGAGACAACGCCGCTGGGACGTGCGGAGTGGGTCAAGTTCACGTCGCTGTTTTTCAATGCAGAAGCGGCGGCAAATGCGCTGTTTGAGGACATTGCCACGACGTACAGCGACCTTTCTGAACTGGCAGCAAGCGTTGAAGAACGTCCATCGGTTATGGTCAACGGCATGTATGGCGATACGTGGTACGTCGCCGGTGGAAACAGCTTCATGGCGGCGCTGATCGCCGACGCGGGTGGCGATTACCTGTGGGCAGAGGATGAGTCTACAGGCGGGCTGCCACTGTCGTTTGAGGCAGTTCTGGATCGCGCTCTGGCTGCTGAAGTCTGGCTTAACCCGAATTTCTGGCTCAGCCTCGATGATGGTCTGGCGGAAGATGAACGATATGCTGAGTTTGCGCCCTTCCAGAAGGGGCAGGTCTTTAACAACGTCGCGCAGGTCACGCCGACGGGTGGTAATAATTTCGGTGAGGCAGGTGTTCTGCACCCGGAAGAATTGCTTGCCGACCTGATCACCATATTTCATCCCGATCTGCTGCCCGACCACGCGCTGATCTATTACGTTCAGTTACAGTAGGTGTTCGTTGGGAACATTTACAGCGAAACCCGCGTTCAAGTCTTCCGATGAACCCGCGATTGCCCGCAGGGTAACGAGTCGTCGTGTCGGGCGGCTACGCTGGGTTCTTCTGCTTCTGGCAGGCTTGCTTTGTGCAGCATTTCTGGTCAGTCTGTTTGTCGGCTCGGTGAGTATTCCACCGCAGCAGGTGATGACCGCCCTGTTTGGTGGTGAAACAACCCGCGCCAGTTGGGCGACCATCGTACAGGATTATCGCCTGCCAAAAGCGTTGACGGCGTTACTGGCTGGCGCAGGCTTAGCCGTCGCCGGGCTGCTGATGCAAACATTGTTTCGCAACCCGCTGGCAGATACATATGTGCTTGGCATTGGCTCTGGCGCGAGTCTGGGCGTTGCACTCGTTGTGCTGACGGCAGGTGTTGGCACAACAACACTGATGGGCGCGTTGGGCTTGGCGGGAGATGCGGCGATCATCGTCGCGGCAACTCTGGGGGCTGGGGCGGCGCTGGCGGTTGTCCTGCTGGTGGCGCGGCGGGTGCAGAGCGCGCCGACGCTGTTGATTATCGGCTTGATGTTCGGCTATATGACTTCCGCCGTTGTCAGCATTCTCGCCCATTTCACGATACCGAACCGCCTGCAAGCCTACACCAACTGGACACAGGGGACATTTGGTGACGTAACCTGGTCGCAAATGGGCTTGTTCGCCGCTGCTATCCTGTTCGGCTTGGGCATGAGTTTCATTTCAGGCAAGCCGCTGAATGCGCTGCTGATGGGCGAGGATTTCGCCCGCACACTTGGCGTGAATGTGCGCCGCTCTCGCTGGATTATCCTGATTGCCGCTGCGATTCTCGCGGGGACGGTCACAG
>Ga0224723_1000798_pt1 | contig 20733 bp, 19 predicted proteins | sample Balambano_FR2_Me_FD_161647 | JGI IMG/M metagenome (GOLD analysis project Ga0224723, IMG submission 161647) | Freshwater sediment microbial communities from Lake Towuti, South Sulawesi, Indonesia - Balambano_FR2_MetaG | ecosystem: Environmental > Aquatic > Freshwater > Lake > Sediment | place... | reverse complement strand
AAGGTCATCTGAAAGGCGATGAACAGGTATTCCGGAATCACGTAGCCGGCGCTGAAGGTCGCGGCCATCGAGTCGACCGATACGCCGGCCAGGAACAGCTTGCCCAGCCCGCCCCAGAACGCATTGGCGCCGCCGCCGAAGGTGACCGAATAGCCGAAGATCACCCACATCACCATGACCATGCAGGCGATGATCGTCGTCTGCATCAGGATCGACAGCATGTTCTTCGATCGCACCAGCCCGCCGTAGAACAGCGCGAGGCCCGGGATCGTCATCAGCAGGACAAGCACCGTGGCGATCATCATGAAGGCCACGTCGCCCTTGTCCATCACCGGCACGACCTCGGCCACGACCTCTTCCACCGCTTCCGTCGTCTCGGTCGCGGCCTCCTGCGCCCAGGCCGGAAGGGCTGCCAGCACCGCCGGAGCGCCCGCAAGCCCGAGAGTTTTCATCCACTTCGACATCTTGGTTTCTCTTTCCCCCGCTGGCCTGTCAGAGCGCATCGTCATCAGTCTCGCCGGTCCGCACGCGCACGGCGTGCTGGACGTCGAGCACGAAAATCTTCCCGTCGCCGATCTTGTCGGTCCTCGCCGAACCGGCGATGGTCTCGACCACCGCCTCGGCGAGCGTGTCGCTGACCACGATCTCGAGCCTGACCTTCGGCACGAAATTCACCGCATACTCCGCGCCGCGGTAAATCTCGGTGTGTCCGGACTGCGATCCGAAGCCCTTGATCTCGGTCACCATCATGCCGCGCACGCCGATGGCGGTCAGAGCCTCCCGCACCTCCTCGAGCTTGAACGGCTTGATTGCAGCAATGATGAGTTTCACGGACGTCCCTTCCCCTTCGGCCCCTCGTCTAGGCGACCCGCCTTTGTCGCAGGAGGCGGCCGGACTGCCGGCTTCTCAAGCCGGCGGGCGGGTGCACCGCGCCGATCCCGTCACAAAAGCGGCTTTCTGCTCAATCTTTGCGCCAAGTGCCCTTGATTTGTGCGTCCGTGGGCCGCAAATCGCCGCCGCAGCGTCTCCCCATCGGCGCGGCGGAACGGTATGATCGATGTCAGGGAAGTCGCACGCAACGCACGGGCGGACGGGGCATGAGCAGGACAGGACAGGGGCGGCCGCCGCTGGCGGCAGAGCGGCGCCAGGCGGCACAGGGCCGGCAAGGCGGCAGCAGGACGGGCGGATCGGGCGGCGGGCCGCGGCGTGCGGCCGGCGGCCGGCGCCCGCCCCGGCGCAATCCGGTCCTCGGCTTCTTCGGCGGCATCCTGCGCTGGATTCTCGGCGTTCTCTGGACGATCGGCTGGCGCGTCGCGCTGATGCTCGCGCTGGTCGTCGGCGCCTCGGCCTTCTACGTCTACACGAAGCTGCCGCCGGTGGCCGACCTGCTTGACGCCCGCTCGCGCGGGTCGGTCACGCTTCTTGACCGCGACGGCCAGGTATTTGCTTGGCGCGGCGAGACCTTCGGTGGCCAGATCGACGCCGCCGGCATCAGCCCGAACCTGCACAACGCCGTCATCGCCACCGAGGACAAGCGGTTCTACTGGCACTATGGCATCAGCCCGCGCGGCGTGATCGGCGCGATGCGCATCAACCTTGCCGAAGGGCGCGGACCGTTCGACGGCAACGGCGGGTCCACCATTACCCAGCAGGTCGCGAAGCTTCTGTGCCTCGGCAACGCCTACGACCCCGCCGAGTGGGCCTCCGAGGCCGATTACGAGGCCGACTGCCGCAAAGGCGGGATCTGGCGCAAGCTCAAGGAAGTGCCCTTCGCGGTGGCGCTCGAGACCAAATACAGCAAGAACGAGATCCTCACCATCTACCTCAACCGCGCCTATCTGGGCGCCGGGGCGCGCGGCTTCGAGGCGGCGTCGCAGCGGTACTTCGGCAAGTCGGCCAACGAGGTGTCACCGGCCGAGGCGGCGATGCTGGCGGGGCTTCTCAAGGCGCCGTCCTATTACGCGCCGACCGGCAACCTGAGCAGGGCGCGCGAACGGGCTGCGGTGATCGTCGGGCTGATGGAAGAGCAGGGCTACCTGACGGCGGACCAGGCCGAAGAGGCGCGGCGGAACCCCGCGCAGCTGTCCGCGGCGGCGGCCGCGCGCGCAGGTGGCTACTTCGCCGACTGGGTGATGGACAGCGGCCCGGCCTTTCTGACCCAGGACACGACCGAAGACGTGATCATCCGCACCACGCTCGACCAGCGGCTGCAGCGCGCGGCCGAGACGGCCCTGAGCGATGTCTTCGCCACCAAGGTCAAGGCCGGGTCGAAGGCCCAGGCGGCGGTGGTGGTGATGTCGGCCGACGGCGCGGTGCGCGCCATGGTCGGCGGGCGGGCGATCGACGGCGCCGGCACCTTCAACCGCGCCACCCAGGCGCTGCGCCAGACCGGCTCGGCCTTCAAGCCGTTCGTCTATGCCGCGGCGCTCGACCTGGGCTATTCTGCCGCCGATTACGTGCAGGACACGCCGCTCACCATCACCATCCCCGGATCGGGGCCCTGGACGCCCGCCAACTACGACCGCGAGTTCCGCGGCACCGTCACCCTGACCGAGGCGCTGGCGCAATCGCTGAACATTCCGGCGGTGCGCGTGTCCGAGGCGGCCGGGCGCGAGTCGGTGCGCCGGATCGCCACGGAATTCGGCCTCAAGTCCGACCTTGCGGCCGGCCCGGCGCTGGCGCTCGGCGCCTCGGAGGCGACGCTGATCGACATGACCGGCGCCTATGCCGGCATCCTGAACGGCGGCTCCTCGGTGCGGCCCTACGGTCTGGTGGAGCTGCGCCTGCAGGGCGACGAGGTGCCGTTGATGGGGCAGGAGGGCGGCATGGGCGCGCGGGTGATCGCCGAGCAGGCGGCGCTGGAGCTCACCTACATGCTGAGCCGCGTGGTCGAGGCCGGCACGGGCCGCCGTGCGGCCCTGCCGGACCGGCCGGTGGCGGGCAAGACCGGCACCACCCAGGCCGCGCGCGACGCCTGGTTCGTGGGATACTCCGCCGACTACGTGACCGGCGTCTGGATGGGCTATGACGACAACACGCCCCTGACCGGTGTGACCGGCGGCGGCCTGCCGGCGGAGATCTGGCGCGAGGTCATGCTGCGCGTGCATGAAGGCGTGCCGGTCTCGCCCTTGCCGATGTACGTGCCGGCGCCGCGGCTGCCCCCGGCGGGAAGCTCGCCCAGGGTGCAGAGCAGCCAGGCCGGCGAAAGCACGAACGCCCGCCCCGGCGTTGCCGCGGCACAGTCCCAGCCGGCCGCGCAGCCCGCGCCCGCGCCGGTGGTGCACACGGAACGCGACCGGCCCGACCTGGCCGAAGCGATCCTGCGCGACGTGCTGGGCATCTTCCGGCGCAACGGCAGCAACTGACGGTCCGTTCGGTGCGCCCGGGTCGGTTGGCCCGGGTCGGATCGCCCGGGCGGCCGCGCGACGCCCCGGCGCGGGTCGGAGGGCGGAACGAACGGGCGCCGCCCGGACAAGCCGCTGCCGCGCTACAGCCGGTTCAGTTCCGCCACCAGCCCCTCGATGCTGCCGCCGTTGCGGTCCAGCAGGGCGCCGATTTCGGTGCGTTCGGAGGCGAGCATGTTCACCCCTTCGATGATGATGTTGAAAAACAGCGGCCGCCCGGCGCGGTCGGAGACGTGCCAGCGCACGTTGAACGGCGCCTCGCCCTGCAGGAAGGCGGTCGAGTCCACCTCGGTGTAGGTCTTGATCGGTTCGGCGCCGGTGACCTCGATCCGGCCGCCGATGAATTCGCGGAACCGGCGCCCGTACTTGCGCGACAGGTAGCCCTGGAACGCCTGGGTAAAGGCCTGCATCTCGCCCGGCGAAGCCTGGCGCGCCGCCGGCCCGAGCGCCGAACGCGCGATCACCGGCACGTCGGCATAGGTGACGAACAGCCGCTCGAAGCGACCGTACATCGCCTGTTCCGAGGCGCCGGAGTTGATGATCGCGTTGATGTCGGCCACCAGCGCGTCGATCAGCGCCCGTGCATCGGCGGTCTCGAGCGCCCGGGCGGGGGGCACGGCGACGGCGCAGGCGAGGGCGGCTGCGGCGAAGGCGCGGCCGATCACCTGCCGCCGGGTCAGATCATTCCGCATAGGGGTCCTCATAGGGATCGATGAAGTCTTCGTACGGGTCGACGAATTCGTCCGAAGGCGCGCCCTGGCCGAGTTCGAACCGCCGGTTCTGCAGGTAGAGAAGGCGCGTCTGGGCATAGCTGTCGGCGCTTTCATAGAGCACCGAGTCGATCGTGTCGGAGAAGCGGTCGCGACTGCCAAGGCCGGCGGCGATCTGGAAGCCCGTCGCCCAGTTCGCCTCGAGGTCGGGGAGGATGAACCGCAGCGGATTGAGGAACACGTCCACCAGCATCCCGGTGAGGTCGCGCTCGGTGGTCGGACCGATCAGCGGCAATTCGACATAATTGCCCTCGCCGACGCCCCAGAGATGCAATGTCTCGCCGAAGTCGGTATCCACCCGCGGCGCGCCGAGCGGCGTCGCCGGATCGAAGATGCCGCCAACGCCGACGGTGGTGTTGATGACGAAGCGCAGCGTGTTGGTCGAGGCGGCGGCGGGGTCGGCCTGCAACAGCGCGTTCACGATATTGGAGGGCAGCGCGACGTTGCTGCCGATGTTCGCGATCGCCCGCCGACCGAAGCCCGGCACGGCATCGCCATAGGCCTGCGCGGCGGGGCGCACGGCGTTGCGGTCCAGCACCTTGTTGAGCTCGTGCACCGCCCGGTTCTGCTGCTCCAGCGGATCGTTGATCCCCTGGGCGATCGGCGCCGGGCCGCACCCCGCAAGCGCACTCGCCACCATTGCCGAGGCGCCTGCGACCCTCCACCGGTCGGCGCGCCGCCGCGTCGGCTCGGATCGGGTCGGGAGCATCGCGCCAAAGCCTCCGTCGTCTGGACGTCAAGACTAGTCTGATCAGCCCGATGGCAAGCCCTATGCGGCGCAGGCCGGCAATGCAACACGGAACTGTCATTCTTCGGCGACATGGCGCCGCCTGGCCCCTTGCTCTTGGATGCCCATCGGGCGAGATGGCGACACCGGCGATTCTGTGGCATAAGGCTTGGGTGCGTCAGGGGGGTCATGCGAGATGAGTGCAGCCGAAACAGCCAGCGGACGGGCGGAACTGCGCGCAGCTCGGCGCGAGAACCGGAGCCTGTTCGTCGCCGTCTTCATCTTCAGCGTGTTCGTGAACCTCCTGATGCTGACCGGGCCGCTCTACATGCTGCAGGTCTACGACCGGGTGCTCGGCAGCCAGTCGGAAGAGACGCTGGTCGCGCTGTCGGTGCTCGTCACCTGCCTGTTCGTGGCGATGGGCATCCTCGACAACGCGCGTGGCCGGGTGATGGCGCGGGTCGGCGCGCGCTTCCAGGACCGGCTCGACCGCCGGGTGTTCTCGGCCGCCATGAAGCGGTCGGCGCTGGTGCCGAACGACGCCTCCGCCGTGGCGGCGCAGCGCGACCTCGAATCGGTTCAGCGCCTGCTGGCGTCGCCAGTGCTCTTGGCACTGTTCGACATTCCCTGGACGCCGCTCTTCATCGTCGCGATCTTCATCTTCCACCCCTTGCTTGGCTACCTCGCGGTGGCAGGCGGCGTGATCCTCGTCGTCGTCACCATCCTGAACCAGTGGGTCACCACGCGGCCCCTGAAGGAGGCGAACAACGCCACCTTACGCTCCGAGCGGATCGGCGATCAGTTGCGCTCGGAGGCCGAGGTGATGCAGGCGCTCGGCATGACCGGGGCCGGCTTCGACCGCTGGCAGAAGGCGCGCGGCGTGGCGCTGGCGCAGAGCATCAGCGCCGCCGACAAGTCGGGACTGTTCAGCAACACGATCAAGACCTTCCGCATCTTCCTGCAGTCGGCGATGCTCGGCGTCGGCGCCTGGCTGGTGCTGCAGGGCGAATTGTCGGCCGGCGCGATGATCGCCGCCTCGATCCTGATGGGCCGGGCGTTGGCGCCGATCGAGCTGGCGGTCGGGCAGTGGTCGGTGGTCCAGCGTGCGCAGGAAGGCTGGGGGCGGCTGGCCGAGCTTCTGTCGCGGGTGCCCGAGGAGCCGCCGCACACCGCCCTGCCGCGGCCCCGCGCGGTGCTCGAGGCGATCAACCTGACCGTGGTGCCGCCGGGCGAGACCATGGCCACCCTCCGGATGGTGTCGTTCCGGCTGGAGCCGGGACAGGCGCTCGGGGTGATCGGGCCGTCGGGCTCGGGCAAGTCCACGCTAGCCCGCGCACTGATCGGCGTCTGGCGCCCCGCCGGCGGCAAGGTGCGGCTCGACGGCGCGGCGCTCGACCAGTACGACCCCGACGTGCTCGGGAGTTACATGGGCTATCTGCCGCAGCGCGTCAGCCTGTTCGACGGCACCATCGCCGAGAACATCGCCCGTCTTCGCGCCGACCCCGACGGCGCGAGGGTGGTGGAGGCGGCGAAGAAGGCGGCGGCGCATGACATGATCCTGAAGCTGCCCGACGGCTACGACACGCGCGTCTCGGCGATCGGCGGGCGGCTGTCGGGAGGCCAGATCCAGCGTATCGGGCTGGCGCGGGCGATGTACGGTGATCCGGTCATCCTGGTGCTGGACGAGCCGAACTCGAACCTCGACAACGACGGCTCCATGGCGCTGAACATCGCGATCCGGGCGATGAAAGAGGCCGGCAAGTCGATCCTGATCATGGCGCACCGTCCCGCCGCCATTCAGGAATGCGACCTTCTGATGGTGATGGAGGACGGCATGCGCAAGGCCTTCGGGCCGCGTGACACCGTGCTGCGCGAGATGGTCAAGAACCATACCGAGATCATCAAGAGCGCGGGCCCCGGAGGTGTGACATGACCGGCAACGCGCACAAGTGGTCGGCGGCGCGGCCGCTGTTCTGGGGCGGGCTGACGCTTCTGCTGCTGGTCGGCGGCTTTGGCGCGTGGAGCGTGATGACGCAACTGTCCGGCGCCATCATCGCGCCGGGCCAGCTCGAGGTCGAGCAGCAGCGCCAGGTCGTGCAGCATCCCGAGGGCGGCGTGGTCGCCGAGATCAACGTGGTGGACGGCCAGGCGGTGCAGGCGGGCGACATCCTGATCCGCCTCGACGGCGACCTGCTGCTCTCGGAACTGGCGATCGCCGAAAACCAGCTGTTCGAGCTCTTCGCCCGGCGCGCCCGGCTCGAGGCCGAGCGCGACGACACCGACACCATCACATTCCACGACGAACTGATCGAGGCCGCCCGGACCCGACCCGAAGTGGCCGAACTGGTCGAAGGCCAGGTCAACCTGTTCGAGGCGCGGCGCGAGACCCTGATGCAGGAGGTCGAGCAGCGCGGCAAGCGGAACGCGCAGATCCGCAGCCAGATCGAAGGGATCGACGCGCAGATCGAATCGATGTCCACCCAGCGGCGCCTGATCGAGGAGGAACTCGCCACGCAGCAGGATCTGCTCGACAAGGGGCTGGCGCAGGCCGCCCGCGTGCTGGCGCTGCAGCGCGAAGAGGCCCGGATGGAGGGCCAGGTCGGCGCGCTGGTCGCCTCGCGCGCCGAGGCCGAGGGCCGGATCACCGAGACCGACATCGAGATCCTGCGCCTCGCCTCGGTCCACCGTGAAGAGGCCGCCACCCAGCTGCGCGACATCGGCTACCGCGAACTGGAACTCGCCGAGCGCCGCCGCTCGCTGACCGAGCAGGTCGAACGGCTCGACATCCGGGCGCCGGTGTCAGGCATCGTGCTGGGGCTGACGGTGACGACGCCGCGCTCGGTGATCCGCGCCGCCGAGCCGGTGCTCTACATCATCCCGCAGGACCGCCCGCTGGTGATCGCGGCGCAGGTGCCGACGATCCACATCGATCAGGTGCGGGTCGGCCAGCCGGTCCGGCTGCTGTTCTCGGCCTTCTCGCAAAGCACCACCGAAGAGCTTCAGGGCCACGTCACCGTCGTCTCGGCCGATGTCCTGACCGACGAGCGGACGCAGATGAGCTACTACCGGGCCGAGATCGACCTCGACCCGGGCGAGATCGACAAGTTGAACGGGCTGGTGCTGGTGCCCGGCATGCCGGTCGAGGCTTTCATCCGCACCGACGACCGCACGCCGATGGCGTATCTGCTCAAGCCGTTCACCGACTATTTCGTGCGTGCCTTCCGCGAAACCTGACCCCGGACGGACCCGTTCCACCATGACCGAGATCGAGACCCGCCTTGCCGCGCTCGGGCTGACCCTGCCCGACGCCCCGGCCCCGGCGGCGAACTACGTGCCGTTCGTGGTCGCGGGCGGCCTCGTCTACGTCTCGGGCCAGATCAGCCAGACCGCCGTGGGGCCGCTGCGCGGCCGGCTTGGCGCCGACCTCGACGTGGCCGCCGGCGCCGCGGCAGCCGAACGCTGCGCGCTCAGCCTGCTGGCTCAGCTGCGGCACGCCGTGGCGGGGGACTGGTCGCGGGTGGTGCGCGCGGTCAAGCTGACCGGCTTCGTCAACTCCACCCCCGAGTTCACCGACCAGCCGAAGGTGATCAACGGCGCCTCCGATCTTCTGGTCGCGGTGATGGGCGACGCGGGGTGCCATGCCCGCTCGGCGGTCTCGGCCGCGAGCCTGCCGCTCGGCGTCGCGGTGGAGATCGAGGCGATCTTCGAAATCCGCCCGTGACCGAGCGGCCGCCGCTCGCCTGACGGCGCCGGCGGGCCGCGCCACCGCGGGCCGCACGACCGGGCGCGGCGCCCGACGAGGCGACCGACGGGGCGACCGATGCCCGCCGCATCGCGCGGAACCCCGGCTTCGCAGGCTGCGCCCCTGCCCTGCCCGCTTGACCTGCCCGGGCGCCACGCCACATCCCCGGTCAGGCCGGGGCGGTCGCCCTGGCCTGACCATCCCGAGGGGCGCGCGGAACCGGCGGCCCTCACCCTTGCAGAGCTCAGCACAGGCCCGACATGCCGGCCGAAATCGAGGTCACCGTCCACGCCGCCCTGACCGCCATCCCCGCAGCCGAGTGGGACAGCGTCGCCTGCCCCGAGGCGGCCGATGGCGGCCGGCCGCACGACCCCTTCACCACCCACCGTTTCCTGGCGGCGCTCGAGACCTCCCGCTCCACCGGCACCGGCAGCGGCTGGCAGCCGCACCATTTTGTCGCGCGCGAGGGCGGGCGCGTCATCGCCGCCGCGCCGCTGTTTGCCAAGTCGCACAGCCAGGGCGAATACATCTTCGACCACGGCTGGGCCGATGCGTTCCAGCGCGCCGGCGGGCGCTACTACCCGAAGCTGCAGATCGCCGTGCCCTTCACGCCCGCCACGGGTCGGCGCTTCCTCACCCTGCCGGGGCGGGAAGAGGACGGCACCGCCGCGCTGGTCTCGGCTGCGGTGCAGCTGGCCCGGGCCAACCGGCTGTCGTCGCTCCACGTCACCTTCTGCACCGAGGCCGAGGCCGAGCGCGGCGCGGCGATCGGCCTTCTGCGGCGGACCACGCAGCAGTTCCACTGGGACAATCAGGGCTATGGCAGCTACGAGGATTTCCTCGGGCAACTGTCGTCGCGCAAGCGCAAGGCGCTGCGGAAGGAACGCGCCACCGCCCAGGGCTTCGGCGGCACCATCCGCGCGCTGACCGGCGAGCAGATCGAACCCGGGCACTGGGATGCGTTCTGGGCCTTCTACCAGGACACCGGCGGGCGCAAATGGGGCACGCCCTATCTGACGCGCGCCGCCTTCGACGCCTTTCACGCCACGATGCGGCACGACATCCTGCTGGTCCTGGCCGAGCGCGGCGGTCGGCCGGTGGCCGGTGCGCTGAACTTCATCGGGCGCAACACGCTTTATGGCCGCTACTGGGGCTGCATCGAGGATCACCCGTTCCTCCACTTCGAACTGTGCTATCATCAAGCGATCGACTGGGCGATCGCGCAGCGCCTGGCGCGGGTGGAGGCCGGGGCCCAGGGCGAACACAAGCTGGCGCGCGGCTACCTGCCAGTGCCCGTGCATTCGCTGCATTGGATCGCCGACGCAGGTTTTTCCGATGCGGTCGCGCGCTTTCTGGCGGCCGAACGTGCCGCCGTTGGGGAGGAGATCGAGGTGCTGACCGCCTATGGCCCGTTCCGCCGCTGCGCCCCGGAGGGCGAACGCGCCGCCCAGGACTGACCGACCACCGGAGGACCGAATGACTGCAGCTGCCGAACCCTGCCGCCCGCCGCTGCCGCAAGGGCTTGCGTGATGGCGGAACTTCTCGGGGAACAGGACCGTCGCGACGCGCTGCCAGCGCTCGGCCAGACCGGCTGGGGCGCGGTACCCGGCCGGGACGCGATCCGCAAGATATGGAAGTTCCGCAACTTCTCGGAGGCCTGGGGGTTCATGACCCGCGCCGCGCTGGCGGCGGAGAAGCTGAACCACCACCCCGAATGGGCGAACACCTACAACGTGGTCGATGTCACGCTCAGCACCCACGACTGCGGCGGGCTGTCCGCGCTCGACCTCGACCTCGCCCGCCGGCTGGACGGTTTCGCAGGCGGGGCCGCCGTGCAGACCGACCACTCGCTGCCGGTGGAGAGCCTGTGCCAGATCGCGGCGCGCAAGCCCTGACGCGGCAGCGCCTCACATCGCTTCCAGCAGCGCCTCGCCGACCGAGATGTTGCATTCGCCCGGCTGGTCGATGTTGGCGGTCACGATCACCCCGTCCTCGAGCACCAGCGCATAGCGGTTCGACCGGCCGATCAGCCCGAGATGCGGCGCGGTGAAGTCCATGCCGAGCGCCTTGGTGAACGATCCGTCGGCATCGCCCATCAGCGTGATCCCGGCGGCATTTGCCCCGGTCGCCTCGCCCCAGGCCCGCAGCGCGAAGGGATCGTTGACGGCGATGCAGATGATCTCGTCCACGCCCTTCGCCCGGATCGCATCGGCGGTGCGCACGAAGGAGGGCATGTGGATGGTCGAGCAGGGGCCGGTGAAGGCGCCGGGCAGGGCGAACAGGACGACCTTTCGCCCGGCCAGCCGCTCGGCCAGGCGGACCACCGCCGGGCCCTCTGCGGTCATCGTCACCAGTTCGGTTTCGGGCAGCCGCCCGCCCACGGAAATCGTCATCTCGCCGTCCCTCCTGCGTTGCGCTTCCTCGTCTCAGCGATATAGCCTTCGTCCCGGCATCGGGCCAGAGGGGGCGGGGACGGATGGCGGATGTGGTGGTGATCGGCGCCGGTCAAGCCGGGTCCGCGCTCGTCGCCCGGCTGCGCAGCGGCGGGCACGCCGGCGCGATCACCCTGATCGGTGAGGAACCCGTGCCGCCCTACCAGCGCCCGCCGCTGTCCAAGGGCTATCTCCTTGGCGAGATGTCAGCGGACCGGCTGATCCTGCGGTCGGACGCCTTTTATGCCGAACAGGCCATCGCGCTCCGCCTCGGGACGCGCGTCAGCGCGATCGACCCCGCGGCGCGGACCGTGACCCTTGGCAACGAGACGCTCGGCTATGACCAGCTGGCCCTGACCACCGGCGCGGTGCCGCGGCGCCTGCCGGCCGCGATCGGCGGCGACCTGGCCGGCGTGTTCACCGTGCGCACGCTGGCCGACATCGACGCGATGCGGCCCCTGTTCCTGGCCGGCCAGCGCGTCGTAATCGTCGGCGGCGGCTACATCGGGCTGGAGGCCGCGGCCGCCGCGGCGAAGCTGGGGCTGGAGGTGACGGTGGTGGAACTGGCGCCGCGCATCCTGCAGCGGGTCGCGGCGCCCGAGACCTCGGACTACATGCGCGCGCTCCACCGGTCGCATGGCGTGACCATCCTCGAAGGTACCGGACTCGACCGGCTGATCGGCGTGGCGGGCAAGGTGGTCGCCGCGCGGCTGGTCGACGGGCGCGAACTGCGGGCGGATTTCGTGATCGTGGGCGTCGGCATTGTGCCCGCCACCGCGCTGGCCGAGGCGGCGGGCCTCGCGATCGAGAACGGCATCCGCACCGATGCGCTCGGCCGCACTTCCGATCCTCACATCTGGGCGGCAGGCGACTGTGCCAGCTTTCCCTGGCGCGACGGGCGGATTCGGCTCGAGTCGGTGCAGAACGCCATTGACCAGGCCGAATGCGTGGCCGGCAACATGCTCGGCGCCGGGCAGCCCTATGTGCCGCTGCCGTGGTTCTGGTCGGACCAGTACGACTGCAAGCTGCAGATCGCCGGCCTGAACACCGGCTACGACCGGATCGTCACCCGCGGGCCGGAGGGCGAGGCGGTGTCGTTCTGGTACTTCGGCGGCGGCCGGCTGCTGGCGGTCGATGCGATGAACGACAGCCGCGCCTACATGGTCGGCAAGCGGCTGATCGAGATGGGCCGGAGCCCGGAACCGGCGGTGCTGGCGGATCCCGGGACCAACCTCAAGGCGCTGCTCAGGTAGCCCGACCGCCGGAAGGGCCGAAGGATGCGGATCATCGGCGGGGAACGGCGCGGGCTGAAGCTGGCCGAGGTCGGCGCGGGCGACGCGGCCGCGCATCTGCGCCCGACCGCCGACCGGGTGCGCGAGGCGGTGTTCAACCTCCTGACGAACGGCGCGGCGGGCGATCCGGTGACCGGCGCGCGGGTGCTCGACCTGTTCGCGGGCACCGGCGCGCTCGGGCTCGAGGCCCTGTCGCGCGGGGCGGCCTGGGCGACGTTCGTCGATGACGGTGCCGCCGCTCTGTCGCTGATCCGCGCCAATGTGGCGCGGATGCAGGCGGCGGGCGTGACCGACATCTGGCGGCGCGACGCGACCCGGCTCGGGCCAAACCGGGGCTCGCCTTACGGCCTTGTGTTCCTCGACCCGCCTTACGGAACGGGGCGCGGGGCGGCGGCGCTCGATGCGGCGGCGGCGGGCGGCTGGCTGGCCCCGGCGGCGCTGGTGGTCTGGGAGGATGGGGCGCCGCCCACGCCGCCTGCTGGCCTCGCCGCGGTGGACCAGCGCCGCTACGGCGAGACCTGGATCACGCTGCTCCGGGCGCCGGCATGAGACCCGCGGGCGTCATCTTCGACTGCGACGGGGTGCTCGTGGACAGCGAGCGGCCGCTGTTCGACCTGCTGGCCGAAGACCTTTCGGCCCGGGGGGTGGACATGCAGCGCGCGGAATTCGAGCGGCTGTTCCTGGGCGCGACCATTCCCGGCGGGTTCCGGCAGCTGCGGGCACTTGGCGTGTCGCTGCCCGACAACTGGGTGGAGCGGATCTACGACCGCCTCTATGCCCGGCTCGCCGCGGGCACGCCGCTGATCCCCGGTGTTCTCGGCGTGCTCGACGCGGTGAGGGCCGCCGGCATCCCCTGTGCCGTCGGGTCGAACGGCACCGAGCGCAAGATGCAGATCACCCTCGGCCAGCACCCCGGGCTGCTGGAGCGGTTCGGCGGGCGCGTGTTCTCGGGCCAGGCGCTCGGCGCGCCGAAACCGGCACCCGACCTTTACCTGCACGCCGCCCGCGCGCTCGGCCATCCACCTGCCGATTGCGCGGTGGTCGAGGACAGTCCGACCGGCGCGCGGGCGGCGGCGGCGGCCGGCATGCGCTGCTTCGGCTTCGCGCCCGACGGCGACGGCGCGGCGCTGGCGGCCGAGGGTGCGATCCCGTTCCGCCGGATGGACGACCTGCCGCAGCTTCTGGGGCTCGGCTGAGCTCAGGCCGCGAACATCGGGAAGGTCACGCCGAGCGCCCAGGCGAGGAACAGCCCGAGGCCGACCCCGCTCGCCGCCGGCCGCCAGGTGGCGCGGCCGACCCAGCCCCCGACCGTGCCGAACAGCAGGAAGAACAGCAGGATCACCGGCAGGATGATGACGAGGAAGAACAGCCGCTCGAAATCCAGCGCGACCGCGAGGCCGAGCGACCCGAGCGCCGCCCCCCGCACCAACAGCACCCGCCAGAGCGGCGCGCGGCCGGCCTCGGTCAGCACCGCATCGGCCAGCATGAACGGGACGGCGCCGAGCGCCATGATCGCCACCACCGGAATCCGCCCCGCGACCGGAACGAAGCCCGCGACATGCCGGTCGAGCGCCAGGCCGAACAGCCCGATGCCGAAGGCCGCGACCGGCAGCGCCAGCCAGAGCGCGGCAGCGCCCCCGGGCCGCAGACCGCCCCAGAGCGCGGCCAGCGCCAGGCCGGCGAGCCCGTAGAGCGCGAAATGCACGGCAAGGTAATCGGCCACCAGCACCGGCAAGAAGCGCGTGTCGATCGGCCAGAGGATCAGCGGCACCGCCAGCGCAGGCAAGAGCGCGGCCGCGAGGAAGCCCGCCACCGGCAGCCGTGGCGGCGGCGTGGCGGCGCGGAACCGGCCGAGGAGACCCGCGAGCGGCCAGCCCGCCGCCACGATCGACAGCATCATGAGCGCGACCCAACCGCCGCGTGCCGGCACCGCGGCGGCACTCTCGCGCCCGAACGCCGCGTCGAGCCAGGCCACGGTCTCGCGCAGCGTCGTGGCCGAATAGAGAACGCCCACATGCTCGACCGAGGGGGCGAGCACGGCGCGGCGCCCGCCGCCCGCGGCCGGGTCGCCGACCGTGTCGCCAAGCGCCGCCGCCGGATCAGCGAGCCCGAGCGCGCGCTCCGCCTCGGCCGCCAGCATCCGCTCCCAGGCGCCGGCGATCACCAGCAGGTTCCGGGGATCGCTGCCGGTGACGGCCCGCGAGAACATCGACACCGCGACCACCGCGCCCGTGCGCGGGTCGGCGATGGCCTGCCGCACCACGATGTCCGAGGCCATCGAATGGCCGACCAGCGCGAGCCGCCGGTCCGCGCCCGGCAGGGCCAGCGCGGCATCGGCTACGCGCCCGAGTTCGTCCATCAGGAGCCGGGTCGTGCCGCCGACCGCCGCCACGTCGCCCGACATCGGCACCGGATTGCGGCCGTGCCCCTCCAGGTCGTAGCTGACCGCGATGTAGCCCGCCCGGGCCAGCGCCAGGGCGAAGCCGTCCATCAGCGGCCGCGATCCGGCAAAGCCGTGGGCGATCACGACGACCGGCGCCGGCCCGCCGCCCGGTAGCCGCCAGACCGTCGCGGGCGTCGCGCCGACCTGCAGCGGGGCGATTTCCACCCCGGCGCGGAAGCCCTCCAGCCGCCACAGCGACAGGCCAGCACCGATCAGCGCCAGCGCCAGCACCAGCCAGCGCGCTAGACTCACGCGGGCGCGCCCCAGGTTGGATGGAACAGGCCGGCGGGCGACAGGGTGAAGATCTCGGCGCCCGTCGCGGTGACGCCGACCGTATGCTCGAACTGCGCCGAGAGCGAGCGGTCACGGGTCACGGCCGTCCAGTCGTCGGCCAGGATGCGCGTCTCGGGGCGGCCAAGGTTCACCATCGGCTCGATCGTGAAGAACATGCCCTCCTCCAGCACCGCGCCGGTGGCGGGACGGCCGTAGTGGAGCACGTTCGGCGGGGCGTGGAACACCCGGCCAAGGCCGTGGCCGCAGAAATCGCGCACCACGCTCATCCGGTGCGCCTCGACATAGGCCTGGATGGCATGGCCGATGTCGCCGAAGGTGGCGCCGGGGCGCACCGCCGCGATCCCCCGCATCAGCGCGTCATGGGTGACCTGGATCAGCCGTCTCGATCGCGGCGCCAGAGTGCCCGCCACGTACATCCGGCTGGAATCACCGTACCAGCCGTCAACGATCACGGTCACGTCGATGTTCAGGATGTCGCCGTCGAGCAGCCGGTCATCCGGCCGGCGCTTCTCGAGGTCCTTCGAGATCGTATCGCTGGCGCCCTTGGGGATTGGCTGCCCCGGGATGCCATGGCAGACCACGTTGTTCACCGAGATGCACGACGCGTGCTGGTAGCCCTTGTAGCCGACCGTGGCCGAGGTCAGGCCGCGCCGCGCCACCTCGTCGGTGATGAAGGCGTCGAGCGCCGCGGTGGAGATGCCTGGCACCACCAGCGGGGCGACCGCGTCGAGGATTTCTGCCGCGGCCCGTCCCGCCGCCCGCATTCCCGCGAAATCCGCTTCCTCATGGATCCGGATGCCATCCCGGGTGATGCGGCCGCGCGTCTCGTCCAAGGCCCATGATCCCATCTGTGCCGCCCTAGATAGTCAAACGGGCGGCGGTTGAACAGGGGCCGGGCGCGGGACGTTTGAAACCCGCGGCCGCGCGGCATATACCGCCGGGGCCCCTGCCAGAGGACGACGCCGTGACCAACCCCACCGCCGCCATGCTCGTGATCGGAGACGAGATCCTGTCGGGCCGGACCCGCGACGGCAACACGCAGTTCCTCGCCGGGGAACTGACGCGGATCGGCATCGCCCTGCGCGAGGCCCGCATCGTTCCCGACGATCACGATGCGATCGTCCGGGCGGTGACGGCGCTCAGCGCCGGGTTCGACCATGTGTTCACCTCGGGCGGGATCGGCCCGACACACGACGACATCACCGCCGACGCGATTGCCGCGGCCTTCGGCGTCCCGATCGGAATCCGCGAGGACGCCTGCGCCCTTCTCGCCGCGCATTATGCGCGCGCGGGGCTCGCGTTCAACGACGCCCGCCAGCGGATGGCGCGGATCCCCGATGGCGCGCGGCTGATCGACAATCCGGTCTCGGTCGCGCCGGGCTTCACGCTCGGCAACGTGCATGTGATGGCCGGCGTGCCGACGATCTTCCAGGCGATGGTCGCCTCGGTCCTGCCGACGCTGGCCGGGGGGGCGCCGCTGCTCAGCCAGTCTTGGCGGGTGAACCGGGGCGAGGGCGAGGTAGCGGCGGCGTTCGGCGCGCTGGCGGCGGAATACCCCGACCTCAGCATGGGATCCTATCCGTTCAATCAATCCGGCAGTATCGGCACCCATCTGGTGATCCGCGGCACCGACCCTGCCCGGCTCGATGCCGCCATGACCCGGCTTGCCGCGCTGTTTCCGGCCGACTGATGGCAGAGGGCCGCGGCGCCGACCTGATGGCGGCGATGGAGGCGACCTGGCCGCCGGCCGGACGGCGCCGGCTCGGGCCGGTGGTGCTGCGCGACGGTGCGGGCGGCGGCAAGCGGGTGTCGGCCGCGAGCCTCGACGGGCCCTGGACGGCGGCCGCGCTCGATGCGGCCGAGGCGGCGATGCGATCGGCCGGACAGGCGCCCCTGTTCCAGATCCGCGATGGCGACGGCGCGCTCGACGCCGAACTGGCGCGGCGGGGATACCTGCCGGTCGATCCGGTCGTCCTTTACGCGGCGGACCTGGCCGATCTCGGCCCCGTCCCCGATCCGATGACTGCCTTCGCGCACTGGCCGCCGCTCGCGATCGCCCGCGCGATCTGGGCCGATGCCGGGATCGGCCCGGCGCGGGTGGCGGTGATGGCGCGGGCCGCCGGCCCCAAGGCGGCACTCCTCGGGCGCAGCCGCGACCGGGCCTCGGGGGCGCTGTTCGTCGCGCTCCACGCGCGGGTGGCGATGGTGCACGCGCTGGAGGTCGCCCCGGACCGCCGCCGCGAGGGCAGCGCACGAAACCTGATGCTGGCCGCCGCCGCCTGGGCGCGGGCGGCCGGGGGCGAGCGGCTGGCGCTGGCCGTCACCGCGGCCAATGCGCCGGGGCGGGCGCTCTACACTTCCCTCGGGATGCAAGCTGTGGGACAGTATCATTACCGCGCGAGGTAAGTCCGAAAAGGCCGGACCAGTGTCATCCTTCCCGGCGATGCGCCTGTCGATCGGTCTGGTCCTTGCGCTCGTGCCCGGCGCGCTCGTGCTTGGCCGGCCCGCCGCCGCCCTCACTTTCGACTTCCCGGCCCCCGCCCGGATCGCCGCCAGCCGCAGCGAGACGCTGTCGAGCTACCAGCTCCCGACCGGCCCCTGGGCCGCGGGGCAACTGCCGGCGCGGCGGGTCGAAGGGGCGCTGGACCAGACGGCCTGGACGGTCGATGCGCCCGGACTGACCACGCTGGAACTGCTTGCGCCGCTCCGGGCCCAGCTTCTCGCCGAGGGTTTCACGCTGCTGTGGGAATGCGACACCGCCAACTGCGGCGGCTTCGACTTCCGCTACGCGACCGACGTGCTGCCAGAGCCGGACATGCATGTGAACCTCGGTGACTTCCGCTTTCTGGCGGCGGAGCGGGCGGTCTCCGAGGGTACCGAGACGGTGACGCTCCTGGTCAGCCGCTCGGCCTCGCAGGGCTATGTGCAGGTGTTGAAGGTCGCGCCGGCCGGGGCGCCCGAGGCGCTCGCCGCCGCACCGCCGGCCGCGGGCCTCGGCGAGGGCGCGCCCGCCAGCCCCGCCGGCAGCCTGGAGGCGCCCGACATGGCAAGCGCGCTAGAGGCGCGAGGCTCGGTTGCTTTGGACGATCTGGCCTTCGCCACCGGCTCGGCCGAACTTGCGGACGGCCGCTATGCCTCGCTCGCCGCGCTGGCGGATGTGCTGCGCGGCGATCCGCTGGCGGTCGTCACGCTGGTCGGGCACACCGACGCGTCGGGCGATCTCGCCGGCAACGTGGCCCTGTCGAAGGCGCGGGCGGCCTCGGTCCGCGACCGGCTGGTGGCCGAATACGCCGCGCCTGCCGGACGGCTCCGCGCCGAGGGCGTCGGCTATCTGGCGCCGCGGGCTAGCAACCTGACCCCCGAGGGACGCACGCTCAACCGCCGGGTCGAGGCGATGCTGATGGTGCCGCGCTGACACCTACCAGTTGTCGGGCCCCTTGTCGGCATAGCGCCGGGCGAGGAAATCGATGAAGGCGCGCACCTTGGGCTGGGTGAAGCGGCCCGGCGGATAGACCGCGTAGATGCCGAGCGTCTCGACCGGCAGGCCCGGGATTGCCTCTTCCACCAGACCGGCGCGCATCGCCTCGGCAAACAGGAAGCTCGGCAGAAAGGCGATCCCGAGGCCCGAGATCGCGGCGTTCAAGAGCGACTGGCCGTCGTTCACCGTCAGCCAGCCGGCAGTGCGCACCTGCCGCCGCTCGCCCGAGGGGGCGATCACCTTCCAGACATTGCCGTTGGCCTGATTGGAATAGTGAAGAAGCTTGTGCTCGTTCAGGTCGTCGATCTTCAGCGGCCGGCCGAACTTCTGGAAATAGGCGGGCGAGGCGATCATCCGCTTGGTCGTCTCGGTCAGCTTGCGCGCGCGCAGGCTCGAATCCTCCAGATCGCCCAACCGGATCGCCATGTCGAAGCCTTCGGAGATCAGCTCGACATAGCGGTTGTTCAGCACCATGTTCACGGTGATGTCGGGGTATTCCAAGAGGAAGTCGCCGAGGATCGGCGACAGCAGGTTCACCCCGAAATCGGTCGCCACGCTGATGCGGAGCAGCCCCGAGGGTGCCGACTGCATCGCGGTGACGAGCGCGTCCGCCTCGCCCGCGTCATTCAAGACACGCCGCGCCCGGTCGTAATACGCCAGTCCGATCTCGGTCGGGCTGACGCGCCGCGTGGTCCGGTTCAAGAGCCGCGCGCCGAGCCGCTGCTCCAGCGCCGAGACATGCTTCGAGACGGCCGACTTCGAGATGCCCATCTTCTTGGCCGCGTCGGTGAAGCCGCCCTGATCCACCACGGTGGCGAAGGCTTCCATCTCGGTCAGTCGGTCCATCCTCGTCCCCATGCAGTTCCGTACGGGCTGATGCGAGGGTTCTGGCACCGGAATCGGGCAAGATTGCGTTCGGGAATGGACAAGTCCGCGGTATTCTCGCGGACCGTTAATGGCACGGAAACGATCGGAGGGCGGCCTACAGTCTGGCAGCAAGCCGCGCGCCCTGGTCGATGGCGCGCTTGGCGTCGAGCTCGGCGGCGAGTGCGGCGCCGCCGATGACGTGATGGGCGATGCCGGCGGCGGCCAGCTCATCGGCCAGCCCGCGCGCCGGTTCCTGCCCGGCGCAGAGCACCACCGTATCGGCCGCGATCAGCTCCTCGGCGCCGCCGGCGGAGATCACGAGGCCCTCGGGCACGATCCGTTCGTAGCTCACGCCGCCGCGCATCTCGACCGATTTCATGGCAAGGCTGGCGCGGTGAATCCAGCCTGTGGTCTTGCCGAGGCTGCGGCCGGGCTTGCCGGGCTTGCGCTGCAGAAGCACGACCTGCCGCGCCGCCGGCGTCGGGGCGGGGCCGCGCGGGGCGAGGCCGCCCGGCGTCAGCGCCGGGTCGCCCACGCCCCATTCGCGGCGCCAGAGGTCGAGGTCCTCGGTCGGGCTTTCGCCGTCCTGCACCAGATACTCCGCCACGTCGAAGCCGATGCCGCCGGCGCCGACGATGGCGACACGCCGCCCCACCGGCGCGCCCTGCAGCACCTCGATGTAGCTCCGCACATGGCCGGCGTCCTGGCCGGGGATGGCCGGGTCGCGGGGCAGGACGCCGGTCGCGACCACCACTGCGTCGAAACCGGCGAGCGCCGCCGCCCCCGGCGCCTGACCCAGCCGCAGCTCGATCCCCGACCGTGCCACCATCGACTCGAACCAGCGCACCAGCCCGTGGAACTCTTCCTTGCCGGGCACCTGCCGCGCCAGGTTCAGCTGACCGCCGATCACGGCAGCGCGGTCGAACAGCGTGACCCCATGGCCGCGCGCCGCCGCGACCATCGCGCACATCAGGCCGGCCGGCCCCGCCCCCACCACGGCGATGCGGCGGCGCACGGGCGCCGGCAGATAGACCAGTTCGGTTTCGTGGCAGGCGCGGGGATTGACGAGGCACGAGGTCAGCCGGCCCGAGAAGGTATGGTCCAGACAGGCCTGGTTGCAGGCGATGCAGGGCGCGATCTCGGCCGCCCGACCCGCCGCCGCCTTGGCGACGAAGTCGGGGTCGGCGAGGAACGGCCGCGCCATCGACACCATGTCGGCGGCGCCCTCGGCCAGCAGCGCCTCGGCCACCTCGGGCGTGTTGATCCGGTTCGAGGCGATCACCG
>Ga0224723_1000797_pt1 | contig 20759 bp, 18 predicted proteins | sample Balambano_FR2_Me_FD_161647 | JGI IMG/M metagenome (GOLD analysis project Ga0224723, IMG submission 161647) | Freshwater sediment microbial communities from Lake Towuti, South Sulawesi, Indonesia - Balambano_FR2_MetaG | ecosystem: Environmental > Aquatic > Freshwater > Lake > Sediment | place... | reverse complement strand
TCCGACGAGCTGGTGGCCGCCCTCGCCCTGCCGCGCCTCGCCCCGGAACCGGCGCCCGCCGCACCCAAGGCGCCCGTTCCGTCAGCCGTCGGCGCGCGGGTGGTCATCCACCACGTCGCACGCGCGGCCGAGGCCGACCGCGTGGCGCGACTGCTGCCGCAGGGCGTGGTGCTGGCCGAGATCCGCAGCGTGCGAGCGAGCCCCGCCGCCCCCGATATCCGCTACTTCTTCGCCGAAGACCGCGAGGCGGCGGAGCGGCTCGCGCAGGCGCTGTCGCGCCAGGCCGGCGCGCGCGTGCCGGCCCGCAATTTCTCGCATTTCCGCCCGCTACCGCGGCCCGGCACACTGGAACTCTGGCTGGCGCAACCCTGACCCCGGCTTGACCCTGCCCCCCGCCCGCCGCAGTGTGCGCGTGGCGGTGTGGTGCCGCTCCTCGTGATTTGGTGCGGGTTTGCGCACAGGGCCGGCTTGCGGCGAGGTGAAACAAGCGCGCTAAAAGGCCGTCGGCGGAGAGCCGTTCCCGCCGCGCCGCAGGCTTTGCGGAGAGTTCTTCGATGGCTGATCCCAGGACATGGCGCCCCGCAACGCAGGCCGTTCATTCCGGCCAGGTGCGCAGCGCCCATGGCGAAACATCCGAGGCGCTGTATCTCACCTCGGGCTTCGTCTATGACGACGCGGCGCAGGCCGAGGCGACCTTCAAGGGCGAAGTTTCCCACTACCAGTATTCGCGTTTCGGCAACCCGACCGTGACGATGCTGGAAGCTAGGCTTGCCGCGCTGGAAGGGGCGGAAGCGTGTCGGGCCACCGCGACCGGCATGGCGGCGGTGCACGCGGCGCTCGCCTGCCACGTGAAGGCGGGCGACCGCGTGGTGGCATCGCGCGCGCTGTTCGGCAGCTGCCACTGGATCGTCTCCACCCTGCTGCCGCGCTACGGCATCGAGACCGTGTTCGTCGATGGCGCCGACCTGGAGCAGTGGCGCGCGGCTTTATCGAAGCCGACCAGCGCAGTGCTGCTGGAAAGCCCATCGAACCCGTGCCTGGAGATCATCGACATAAGCGCGGTGTGCGACCTGGCGCACGCGGCGGGCGCGTTCGTGATCGTGGACAACGTGTTCGCCACCCCCCTGCTGCAACGCCCCATGGGGCTGGGCGCCGACGTGGTGATGTACAGCGCCACCAAGCACATCGACGGCCAGGGCCGCGTGCTGGGCGGCGCCATCCTGGGCCGCGCGAAATGGATCGAGGAGACGCTGCAGCCCTTCATCCGCAACACCGGGCCGTCGATCTCGCCGTTCAATGCCTGGGTGATGCTGAAGGGGCTGGAGACGCTGTCGATCCGGGTGCGCGCCATGCAGGACAGCGCCGCCGCGATCGCCGACTTCCTTGCCACCCGACCGGAGGTGGCGCGCGTGTTGTATCCGGCACGCCCGGATCATCCCCAACATGCGCTGGCGATGCGCCAGATGAGCGGCGGTGGCACGCTGGTGACCTTCGAGCTGCGGGGCGGCAAGGCCGAGACATTCCGCTGCATGGATGCGCTGCGGCTGATCGGGATCAGCAACAATCTGGGCGATGCCAAGTCGCTGGTGACGCACCCCGCCACCACCACCCACATGCGCATCGGCGCGGAGGAGCGCGCGAGGCTTGGCATCTCCGACGGCATGGTGCGGCTTTCAGTCGGGCTGGAGGACCCGCTCGACCTGATCGAGGATCTCGCCGCGGCGCTGGATGCCGTGGGGCTGCGCCGCGCGGCGGCTGAGTAGGCGTCGCCAGCTGCCCGGCGCCAAGCCTGCCGGCGTGGCCATGCGCTGGACGGGCGGCAGACCCGTCTGGACAGCCCCGCCCGATCTTCGGCACGCTGGTGCGGGCAACAGACCAGCCAAGCGGGCCGGGGACCATGCCGGACGAGTACAGCCAGACCACGCGCGGCATTCGCGTGAGCGTGACGCCCTCGTTCCTCGATGATCGCTCGCGGCCGGAGGAGCAGGAGTATTTCTGGGCCTACACCGTGACCATCACCAACGAGGGCACGACCGTGGTGCAGCTGCTGAAGCGCACCTGGCACATCACCGACGCCGCGGGCCGCACGCAAAGCGTGCAGGGCATGGGCGTGGTGGGCGAACAGCCGGTGCTGGGGCCTGGCGAGCAGTTCGAATACACCTCTGGCACGCCGCTGGCGACGCCGTCGGGCTTCATGCGTGGCCTTTACCACATGATCGAGACCGGCAGCGGCAGGGCGTTCGACGTGGTGATCCCGGCCTTTTCGCTGGACAGCCCGCACCAGCAGGCAATGCGGCCGAACTGACAGTGACGATGGATCGCCGTTCGGTTGACGGTTCCGTGATGGCAAGGTTGACCATCCGGAACGCATGCCCAAATCGGTCGACGGAACGAGCCGCGTATAACCGTGCTGTCGTGCCCGCGAACCTTGAAGAAGCGCCTGTCCGATACGGACCCGCGCCGGCCGGAAGAAAGAGAGTGCTGCCGTGAATGAAGTGATGTCCCGCGCCAAGCTGCCGACCAGCGCGCCCGCGTCCACTACCCGCCGCCCCTCGCGCGAGGAGGCGGAGTCGGCGGTACGCACGCTGCTGCTGTGGGCCGGCGACGACCCGGACCGCGAGGGCCTGGTCGATACTCCCGCCCGCGTCGCCCGCGCCTATGAGGAGTTCTTCGCCGGCTATGCGCAGGACCCCGTGGAGCTTCTGGCCCGCACCTTCGAGGAGACCGACGGCTACGACGAGATGGTGGTGCTGCGCGACATCCGCATGGAAAGCCATTGCGAGCATCACGTGGTGCCGATCATCGGCCGCGCCCACGTGGCCTATCTGCCGCACAAGCGCGTTGTCGGCATTTCCAAGCTCGCGCGCGTCGTCGATCTCTACGCCAAGCGGCTGCAGATCCAGGAGAAACTCACGGCCCAGATCGCCAACGCGATCAACGAGGTGCTCGAGCCGAAGGGTGTCGCAGTGGTGATCGAGGCCGCCCACCAGTGCATGACCACGCGCGGCATCCACAAGCCCGGCGTGACCATGGTGACCAGCCGCATGCTCGGCGCCTTCCGCGACGATGCAGCCACGCGGCGCGAGTTTCTGGCGATGATCCGGGGCGGCGGGGTGCTTTCAAACGACGCCTGAAAACCCGATCGCTTGCCCACCCGTCCAGGACGGGCCATCGTTACGTGGCTGGATGTGATGGGGAATGCGATGGTGCGTGCGGCGCTCGGTGCCACCCTCGTGGCAGGTTTATTGTTTTTCGCCGATTGGGCGGCGGCGCAGGACAGCTCCACCCTGCGGGTCGGCATGGGCAGCGCGGATGTCGGCAACCTTGATCCGCACCGGTCGACGGCGACGCCTGACCTTGTGCTGTTTCCCTGGCTGTTCAACGGCTTGGTGCGGTTCCGTCCAGGCAGCATGGACCCCGAGACGATCGAGCCCGACCTCGCGGAAGGGTGGGACCGTTCGGCGGATGGCAAGACCTGGACCTTCACGCTCCGCCGCGGCGTGGCGTGCCATCACGGCTATGGCGAGCTGACCTCGGCCGACATCGCCTACTCGTTGATGCGTGCGGCCGATCCGGCCCGCTCCTCGTTCGCGAGTGACTACGCCGTGGTGCAGGCGGTGGAAACGCCCGATCCCTACGCCGTGCGGGTCGTTCTCAGGAACCCGGTGCCCAGTCTGCTGGGCATGATGGTGAACAACCGCGGCGGCACCATCGTGTGCCGCCGCGCCGCCGAGGAGCTGGGCGAGGCCTTTCGCCGTAAGCCGGTCGGCACCGGCCCGTTCCAGTTTGAACAGCACGCGTCGCACCAGAACGTGACACTGGTCGCGAACCAAGCCTACTTCCGCGGGGGCCCGGCGCTGTCGCGTATCGTCTATCGCTTCATCCCGTCCGATGCCGCGCGCGACCTGGCATATACAGCCGGCGAGATCGACCTGACCTACGGCCGCAGCGAGCAGACCTGGGTCGATCGCATGGCGCGGTTGCCGGACACGGTGGTCGATGTGCACGACCCGGCCGAGCTCGGTCTGTTGATCCTTAACGTCACGCGCGCCCCGCTGGACGACATCCGCGTCCGCCAGGCAATCGCGGCCGCCGTGAACCGGTCCGAACTCGTGCGCTTCCGTGGCGCAGCGATCGCGCGGGCTGGCCAATCGGTGGTGCCGATGGGCTATCTGGGCATGACTGCCGATGTTCCGCTGATTGCCAACGATCCGACCCTCGCCCGGACCCTGCTGCGGGAGGCCGGGCACCCCAATGGCATCAACACGAAGTCGATCGTGACCAATCTTTCGAACGGGCTGACGCTGATGCAGGCGGTGCAGGGTCAGTTGGCACGTAGCGGCATCACGTTGGAGATGGAGGTTGTCGAGCACGCGGCCTACCACGCACGCATCCGCCAGAATCTCAGCCCCGTGGTCTATTACAGTGCCGCCCGCTTCCCGACCTCGGACATCTATTTGAAGCAATTCTTCCATTCCAGCGCGATCGTCGGCCGGGCCACGGCGGTGACCAATTTCTCGCATTGCGACCTGGCGGATGCCGAGATCGACGCCGCCGCGATCGAGCCGGACGAGGCGCGCCAGAAGGCACTGTGGGCGGAGGCGCAGCGTAAACTGGTGGCGCATGTGTGTGCCATCCCGCTGATCGAGGTGCCGCGCGTCTGGGCGCGGCGCGCTTCGCTCGACTACGGCTTCAAGCTCGAAGGCTCGCTGTCGAACGGGCCGCCGCTGGACGAGCGGAGCCGACTGCGCTGACCTCGCCGAAGATCACCATCCGCGACCCCGGCGGGCCATACATCGTGGGGTTCACGGAAGCTTTCTATGCGCCCTTCACCGCGTCCACCGGCATCATGGTGGAGCGTGTGGTCGGCGGCGTCGAGCCGACCGGCCTGATCCGGCAGATGGTGGCCGAGCGCGACTATCGCTGGGACATGGCGCTGGTCAGCCACGCCGCGCACCTACAGCTGGCCGAGGCCGGCGCGCTGGAAGAGCTGGGCCAGCCGACAGCGGCGATCGCGACAATCCCGCCATCGTTGCGCAGCCCGTATTTCGTCGGCAACGACGTGCTCGCCGTGGTGCTGGCGGTCAGCCTGCGCGCTTGGCCGCAGGGCGGACCGGAAGATTGGGCAGGTCTGTGGGATCCTGCTCGGTTCCCGGGCAGACGGGTGCTACGCGCGCACCCGATTGACACGCTGGAGATGGCGCTGCTGGCCGATGGCATCGTGCCCGAAGCGCTCTATCCGCTCGATGTCGATCGCGCCTTCCAGAACCTTGATCGTATCCGCCCCTTCGTCGGCGAATGGTGGCCGCGGGTGAACCGTACGCAGGAACTGATGGCCGAGCACGGCGCAGAGCTGATCGTCACCTCCTCGATCCGTGCCCAGGCTGCGATCGATGCGGGCGCGGCATATCGCATCGCCTGGGGCCGGAACCTGCGGAGCTGCGAAGGCTTTCTGGTGTTGCGCGGGACGCCGAATGCGGAGGCCTGCCGAGAGTTCATCTGCTTCGCTGCCAGTCCCGAGCGCCAAGCCGCCTTCACAGCCCATGTTTGCGCTGCGCCCACGATTCCGTCCGCGCACGACCTGGTGCCGCCCGATCGTGCGGGGCTGCTGCCCTCCCACCCGCCGCACCAAGCGCAAGGGGTAGCGATCGACAGCGACTTTTGGAGTCGCGAGAAGGATTTCCTGGAACGGCGGTTTGCCGAATGGCTGGGGTAGAGCTTTCAAAGAGCACTCCCAGGTCCGGGCTCTCAACCGGACCGCATCCGCCTCGCCGATTCAGGCGATGTGTAGCGCGAGCCAGTAGAATCCCAGCGCCAGCACGATGAAGAGTGCGGGCAGATGCACGACCAGCCACAAGGTCTGCCGGGTTGTGGCCGTGCGCCAGGGGTGCAGTCCAAGTGCGCCGAAACTCGCGATGAGCGCCAATCCACCCGAGCCGTAGCCGATCAGGCCCAGCGTCAGGTCGGTGTGCGAACGGTTGGTGCCGACCGCGTTCATCCAAACCATGGCAGCGAGGAACGCAGCGGCCGACACCAGATGCGGCAGCAGCAGCCAAGCGGAAAGCAGGCCCGCGCTCTGGATCAAAAGTTCCGCCCCTCGATCGCCGCCACCACCGCCTCCGTCACCTGCGCAAGCGTCGCCGACCCGCCCACGTCGCGCGTGCGGATGCCGGCCGCCGTCACCTGCTCGACCACTGTCATCAAGGCCGTCGCGGCCGCAGCCTCGCCCAGGTGCTCCAGCAGCATCGCGGCACACCAGAACGTGCCGATCGGGTTGGCCAAGCCCTGCCCCGCGATGTCGAACGCGCTGCCATGGATCGGCTCGAACATCGAGGGCCGGCGCCGCTCCGGGTCCAGGTTCGCGGTGGGTGCGACGCCAAGCGAGCCCGCCAGCGCGCCGGCAAGGTCCGAAAGGATGTCGGCGTGCAGGTTGGTCGCCACCACCGTGTCGATGCTGCGCGGGTGCTTGACGAACCGCGCGGCCATCGCATCGACCAGCTCCTTGTGCCAAGAGACGTCGGGGAACTCGCGCGCGACCTCGGCCGCGACCTCGTCCCAGAACACCATGCCGTGGCGCTGCGCGTTGGATTTCGTCACCACGGTCAGCAATCTGCGGGGACGCGACTGCGCAATGCGGAAGGCCGTGCGCATGATCCGCGTCACCCCCGCGCGGGTGAAGATTGCGGTCTCGGTCGCCACTTCCTCTGGCCAGCCGCGATGCGCGCGCCCGCCATGGCCGGCATACTCGCCCTCGGAATTCTCTCGGACGATCAGCCAGTCGATGTCGCCGGGGGAGAGGCCGCGCAGTGGGCTTTCCAGGCCGGGCAGAATGCGCGTGGGCCGGATGTTCGCGTACTGGTCGAACCCCTGGCAGATTTTCAGGCGCAAGCCCCACAGCGTCAGGTCATCGGGCAGATCGGGGTCGCCCACCGCGCCGAAGAAGATCGCATCAAAGGGGGCCAGCGTTGCCAGCCCGTCTTCGGGCATCATCCGGCCCGTTTCGCGATAGAAATCGCTGCCCCACGGAAAGGTCTCGACCGCCAGGCCGAAGCCCTGGCGGGCAGCCAGCGCCCGCAGCACTTCCAAACCGGCAGGAATCACCTCCTTGCCGATGCCGTCGCCAGGGATGGCGGCGATACGGTGGGTTCTCATGCGGGGGGCTCCGTTTTGGGCGGGTGCGCGAGGCAGCGGGGCAATTGATCCCGATCAAGGCGGCTTTTCAACAGCCCGGGTTTTGCTGATACACATCTTCCGGGAACGAAAACGTCCGGAAGGGAAGGAACGCCCGCGATGCCCGACACCAACGTCGCCGCCAGCACCAGTCTCATCCCGGTCAAGCGGGCCTTCGCGGCGGCCGCCCATATCGATCGCGCGCACTACCAGCAGATGTATGCCGATGCGCGCGACCGGCCGGAGACGTTCTGGGCCACGGTCGCCGAACGGCTCGACTGGATGCGCAAGCCCACGAAGATCAAGAACGTGTCGTTCTCGGGCGACGTGTCGATCCGCTGGTTCGAGGATGGCGTGCTGAATGCCTCGGTCCAGTGCCTGGATCGGCACCTGGATGCGGGGCGGGGCGGCGACATCGCGATCATCTGGGAAGGCGATGATCCAACCATGTCGGCGACCTTCACCTATCGCGAAATGCACGAGAAGGTGTGCCGGCTCGCCAACGCCATGAAGACACTTGGCGTCAAGAAGGGCGACGTGGTCACGATCTACCTGCCGATGATCGTGGAAGCCGCGGTCGCCATGCTGGCCTGCGCGCGGATCGGGGCAATCCATTCCGTGGTGTTCGGCGGTTTTTCTCCCGAATCGCTGGCCAGCCGCATCCAGGATTGCGGGTCGGTCATGCTGATCACGGCCGACGAGGGGCGCCGCGGCGGGCGTACCGTGCCGCTGAAGCGCAACGCCAACGATGCGTTGCTTGAATGCCCCAGCGTGAAGAGCGTGATCGTGGCGCGCAACACCGGCGGCAACGTGGACATGGAGCCCCGCCGCGATCACTGGTGGGATGCGGTGTGCAACCGTGCCTCGGCCGAGTGCCCGCCCGAGCCGATGGGCGCCGAGGATCCGCTTTTCATCCTGTACACCAGCGGCTCGACCGGCAAGCCGAAGGGCGTGCTGCACACCACCGGCGGCTACATGGTGTGGGCCAGTTTCACGCACGAATCTGTGTTCGACTACAAGCGCGGCGAGATCTATTGGTGCACCGCCGACGTCGGCTGGGTCACCGGGCACAGTTACATCGTGTACGGGCCGCTGGCCAACGGCGCCACCAGCCTGATGTTCGAAGGCGTGCCGAACTATCCCGATACCAGCCGTTTCTGGCAGGTGGTGGACAAGCACAAGGTCAACATCTTCTACACCGCGCCCACCGCGATCCGCGCGTTGATGCGCGAAGGCGAGGCGCCGGTGAAGAAGACCTCGCGCAGCAGCCTTCGCATCCTTGGCAGCGTCGGCGAGCCGATCAATCCGGAAGCTTGGCTGTGGTACTACCGCGTGGTTGGCGATGAACGCTGCCCGATCGTCGATACCTGGTGGCAGACCGAGACGGGCGGGATACTGATCAGCCCACTTCCCGGGGCGACGGACCAGAAGCCCGGCAGTGCCACGCTGCCGCTGCCCGGCGTGATGCCGGCGCTGGTCGATGGCGAGGGGCGCATTCTGGAGGGCCCGGCCGAGGGCAACCTGGTGATTCTGGATTCCTGGCCCGGGCAGATGCGCACCGTGTACCAGGACCACGCCCGCTTCGTGCAGACCTATTTCTCCACATTCAAGGGCATGTATTTCACCGGCGACGGCGCGCGACGCGACTCGGACGGCTATTACTGGATCACCGGCCGCGTGGATGACGTGATCAACGTTGCCGGCCATCGCATGGGCACCGCCGAGATCGAGTCGGCCCTCGTCGCGCACACCAAGGTGGCGGAGGCCGCCGTGGTCGGCATGCCGCACGACATCAAGGGCCAGGGCATCTACGCCTATGTCACGCTGAACGCCGGCGAGCAGCCGAGTGATGCGCTGCGCAAGGAGCTCGTGGCGTGGGTGCGCAAGGAGATCGGACCGATCGCCACGCCCGATGCGATCCAGTGGGCGCCGGGCCTGCCGAAGACGCGCAGCGGCAAGATCATGCGTAGAATCCTGCGCAAGATCGCCGCGAACGAAACCGACAGCCTGGGCGACACCAGCACGCTTGCCGACCCGGCGGTGGTCGATGACCTCGTGAAGAACCGCGTCACGCTTTAGCCGGCGGCCCGCGCCGCCGCCCATTCAGTAAGAGAGGGACCCAGCATGCAGTCCAGCAATGGCGGTGCCGACCGGCACCTGATCCTGCTGCGGCATCCGAAGTTCCAGGAACTGGTCAAGGCGCGATCAGGGTTCGCCTGGCTACTTTCGGCACTGATGCTGGCCATCTATTTCGGGTTCATCCTGCTGGTTGCCTTTGCCAAGGGCCTGATGGCCACCCGCATCGGCGAGGGCGTGACCTCGCTTGGCATCGTGCTGGGGCTGGGCGTGATCGTCTCGGCCTTCGTGCTGACCGGCATCTACGTGGCGCGGGCCAACAGCCGGTTCGATGAGCTCACCCGCACCCTGACCAAGGAGATGACGCGATGAGCGCCGCGCCAGTGCGCCGGCTTGCGGCCGGCGCCGCGCTGGCGATCGGGCTGGGGGCCGCGGCCACCGCCTGGGCACAGACCGGCGGGGGCGCGGGCCGCGGGTTGAACTGGCCCGCGATCATCATGTTCTTCCTGTTCGTGCTGGCGACGCTGGGCATTACCTATCGCGCCGCCATACAGACCCGCTCGGCTGCGGATTTCTATGCGGCGGGCGGCGGCATCACCGGCTTCCAGAACGGCCTGGCGATCGCCGGCGACTACATGTCGGCGGCATCCTTCCTGGGCATTTCGGGCCTGGTCTTCGCCAGCGGCTTCGATGGCCTGATCTATTCGATCGGCTTCCTGGTGGGCTGGCCGATCATCATGTTCCTGATCGCCGAGCGGCTGCGCAACCTGGGCAAGTTCACCTTCAGCGACGTCGCATCGTTCCGGCTGGAGCAAACGCCGATCCGCATCCTGTCCGCCACCGGCACGCTGGTGGTGGTGGCCTTCTACCTGATCGCGCAGATGGTGGGGGCGGGGAAGCTGATCGAGCTGCTGTTCGGCATGCAGTACCTGTATGCCGTGATCATCGTCGGCGCCCTGATGATCGTCTATGTCGCGTTCGGCGGCATGAAGGCGACGACCTGGGTGCAGATCATCAAGGCCTGTCTGCTGCTGGGTGGGGCCACGTTCATGGCGTTGGCTGTGCTGTGGCGCTACGGCTTCAATCCTGAAGCGATGTTCGCCGACGCGGTGGCCACGCACCCGCGCGGGCAGTCGATCATGGCGCCGGGCAATTTCGTGGCCGACCCGGTCAGCACCATCTCGCTCGGTCTTGCGCTGATGTTCGGCACCGCCGGCCTGCCGCATATCCTGATGCGGTTCTTCACCGTGTCCGACGCGCAGGCGGCGCGCAAATCGGTGTTCTATGCCACCGGCTTCATCGCCTATTTCTACATCCTGACCTTCATCATCGGCTTTGGTGCCATCACCTTCCTGATGACCGAGCCGGGCTACTACAGGCTGGCGGCCGACGGCACGTACAACCGCATCTCCGGCCTGCTGGGCGGCACCAACATGGCCGCCGTGCACCTCGCCAACGCGGTTGGCGGCTCGCTGTTCCTGGGCTTCATCTCGGCGGTGGCCTTCGCCACCATCCTGGCGGTGGTCGCCGGGCTGACACTCGCCGGCGCCTCGGCCGTCAGTCACGATCTGTATGCCTCGGTGATCGCGCGTGGGCGGGTTTCGGAACAGCGCGAGGTCGCCATCTCGAAAGCCTCGGCAATCATCATCGGCATCGTCGCCATTGCGCTCGGCTACATCTTCGAGAACCAGAACGTCGCTTTCATGGTTGGCCTTGCCTTCTCGGTCGCGGCCAGCTGCAACTTCCCCGTGCTGCTGATGAGCGTGTTCTGGAAGGGCACGACGACGCAGGGGGCTCTGATCGGCGGCTTCCTGGGCCTGGTCAGCGCCGTCGTGATGGTGGTTCTGAGCAAGGCCGTGTGGGTGACCACCTTCGGTTTCGCGGCGGCGATCTTCCCCTACGACAACCCGGCGCTGTTCTCGATGACGATTGCCTTTGGCGGCATCTGGCTGTTCTCGAAACTCGATGCCAGCGAGCGCGCCGGGCGCGAGAAACAGGCCTTTGATGCGCAGTTCGTCCGGTCGGAAACAGGGATCGGCTCGGCGGCGGCGCACGTGCACTAGGCCCGCCTCCCCCCGGCGGCGCAGGGCGGGCGGCCGATGACGGAGGGATTCGATGCCGGTACGCCGCCCTTCGACCGCCTGACCCACAGCGAGGTCGAGGCGCTGCGGGCTGCCATCGACATCGGCTACTTCGCGCCGGGCGAGGTGGTGGTCGCCGCCGGCCGGGAATCCAAACAGCTGCATGTGGTGATCAAGGGGGCTGTCGAGGTCCGCCACGCAGGCGCGCTGCAGGCCGTGCTGCGCGCCAAGGACATCTTCGATCCGCGCGCGGTGGTGCACGGCGCGGCCGGCGAGGATTTCATCGCCGCCGAGGAGACGCTGTGCCACCTGATCCCCCGCGCGGTGATCACCGACCTGATCGGCCGGAACCCGGGTTTCGCCGCGTTCTTCTATGCCGAACTGTCGCGCAAGCTCGATACGCTGGCCGCGGTCCGTCGCACACCGGGCGTGGAATCGGTGCTGCACGCGCGGGTGCGCGACGCCAGGCACGGCACGGCGGTCTTCATCGATGGCAGTGAATCGATCGAAGCCGCCGGCCACCGGATGCGCGATGCCAACATCAACGCCCTGTTCGTGCACGACGGCGCGCGGGTCGGCGTGGTCACCGGCATGAATCTCTCCAAGGCTGCGGTACTGCGCCGCCTGCCGCTGGAAACCCCGATCCGCGAAGTGACGCATTTCGACCTGGTCGCCGTCGAGGAGGATGATTTCGTATTCGAAGCGCTGCTGCTGATGACGCGGCACGACAAGCGAAGGCTTGCCGTGCGCCGCAACGGTACCTTCACCGGCTTCCTGGAGGACATCGACATCCTGGGCCTGTTCGCCGGCAATTCCCAGCTGGTGCCCGGCCGCATCGATCGCGCGCGCGGCATCGATGATCTGGTTGAGGCTGCACACGACATCGAAGCCCAGGTCGAACGCCTGCACGTCCAGGGCATCAAGGCCGAGGCGATCGCGGAACTCACCTCCGACCTCAATCGCCGCTTCTTCGCGCGGCTGTTCGACCTCGCCGCGTCGCCATCTATCCGCTCCGACGGCTGCCTGATGCTGATGGGATCGGAAGGCCGCGGCGAGCAGACGGTGAGGACCGACCAGGACAATGGCCTGCTGCTGGCGCGGCCCGTGCCGGAAAGCGAGCTGGCGGCCTTCCGCGAGAGTTTCTCCGGCGCGCTGGAGCGGGCGGGGTTTCCGCCCTGCCGGGGCAACGTGATGGTGCGCAATCCGGTCTGGTCGCAGCCCATCGACGACTTCCTTCGCCAGATCGCCAGCTGGGTGCAGGCGCGCACGCCCGAGGCGGCGCTGAACATCGCGATCTTCTGGGATGCCGTGGCGGTCGCCGGCAATCCGACCCCGCTCGCCCGCGCCAGGGCCGAGCTGATGAGGCTGATGGGCGGCGAGCAGGTGGTGCTCGCCCGTTTCGCCCACCTGATCGAGACCTTCGCCGCCCCGAATGTGGGCCTGCTGGGATCGCTGCTGGTCACGGTCGGCCTCGGCACCGACGAGATCGACATCAAGCGTTCCGGCACGTTCCCCGTCGTGCATGGCGTGCGCACCTTGTGCATCGAGCGTGGCATCGTCGCCGAATCGACGGCCGCGCGTATCGCAGCCCTGGTCGAAGCGAAGGCGCTTGATGTTGCATTCGGCCGCGAGCTGCTGGGTGCGCTTCGCGTCTTCATGGAGTTCCGCCTGCGCGCCCAGCTGGAGGCGAAGCGCCGCGGCACGCCCGAGCGCGAGGCGGTGGTGCGGCTCGGTCAGCTCACGCCATCCGACCGCGACCTGCTGCGCGACGGGTTGCGCATCGTGCGGCAGTTCCGCGACCTGATCGGCGAGCGCTTCAACTTCAGGCTGTTCTGACAATGACGGTTCTGCAGACCGCCCTGCGGCTGCTGCGCCGCCGCCCGCGCGGCGATCATCCGTGCGCAGCGCTGTTCGAACCCGAACCGGGCGACGAGCTGGTCTCGCTCGACTTCGAGACGACCGGTCTTGATCCCCGCCGCGACGAGATCGTGGCGGTCGCCGCCGTGGTGGTGAAGGCAAAGCGCATCCTGACCAGCCGCCGGTTCGAGGCGGTGATTCGCCCCGCCTCGGCACCGACCGCGACATCGATCAAGGTGCACGGCCTGCGCAACCGTGACCTTGCTGACGGCCGACCGATGCGCGCCGTGTTGCCCGAGCTGCTCGCCTTCATCGCCGGCCGCCCGTTGCTGGGCTACTATATCGACTTCGACGCGCGCATGCTGGATCGCGCGATCGCCGGGCAGTACCGCGCCTGGCTGCCCAATCGCCGTGTCGAGGTCTCGCGCCTGTACTACGACCGCAAGTATCGTGGCGCGCCGCCCGGAACCACGATCGATCTTCGCTTCGCATCGATCCTGGCGGACCTGGGCATTCCCAACCTGGGCCAGCACGACGCGCTGAACGACGCGGTGATGGCCGCCGAAATCTACCTCCAGCTCATCGACATGCAGGCCCGTGGGGCAAGGCTTGCGCGCCGGCGGGAGGCCAGGGTCGATGTCGCGCCGGTCGGCGCCTGATGCCGCCGCGGATCAGCCCGGCAGCGCCCGGCTGAGCCCCAGCTGCAGCAGTGGCGGCAGGCGATGGTCGGGAAACGCGCGCGTCATCTCGGCGACGATCGCCTCGGCGCTTGCGCCCGGAGCCATCAGTGGCTTCACCGTCTCCAGGTAGCGGATCATGCCGGCCAGATCGCCGACGGCCGCCGGCTCGCCATGACCGGCCAGGATCAGGGGCGTGCGTGCACCGTCCTGTTGCAGACCGCGCAGCACGGAAACCCAGTTGTCGATCTGGCGGCTGACCACCGCATGCACGCGGTTATAGACCAGGTCCTGCACGATCACCGCGCGTGCCGCCGGAACCTCGATCACCATGATCTCCGGCGCCTCGGTGTCCAGCACGCGACGCAGGCGGAAGGTGACGCCGCCGACCACGCGCTCGCCTTCGGCAAGTTGCCCGGCGATATCCGGAGTGGAGCTGTCGGCACGACGTTCCGCAACCAGCGCGGCGCCGTTGCTGCGCAGGAAGGCAACCGTCGTCGGGCCTGCCTGCACGGGCGGGCGGCCGAGATGATGGAAGCCGAACCAGTGGTCGGGGTGCTGGTGCGACAGCCAAGCCTGCGCCACCGGCTGGCCCAGGCTGTCGGTGTAGCGCCGCAGTTCCTGTGCGCTGCCGGGCGCGAACTGGCCATCGACCAGCACAAGACCGGCGGAGGTTTCGATTACGTGCGATGTCACCAGGGCGCCTTGCGGGGCGGCGATATAGGTGTGCAGCCGCACGCCGGCCGCCTCGTTGACGAACACGCGGCCCGCGAATCCCGCTGGTGTCGCGTCAGTGCCCTGAGCGCGTAACGGGCCGACGAGCAGGCTTGAGCCGATCACGGCGAGCAGGCCGCGGCGTTGCATAGGCAACATGGCAGAGCCTCCCTGCTGGTGTGACACGACGATAATCAGACTGTCGGGGGCAACGGGAGTGGGCTAGTTGTGGCCTGATGGTTCGAAAAGATCGAACGATGGCTGCTGACCAGCTGCATCGGCTGGTCGTGCTTGCAGAGATCGCTGACGCCGGCGGCCTGGCCGCGGCTGCGCGGCGCTTGGGTGTCGCGAAATCCTCGGTGAGTCATCACGTCGCCGCCCTGGAGCAGGCGATCGGCACGCGCGTGCTGGACCGCACGGGCCGCGGCGTGGCGCTGACATCGTGGTGGCCTCCTCGGCTACCTGGCCGCCAATCCGCCGATCGTGCTGCCGGCAGACTTGGCACGCCACGCCTGGATCGGTTTTGCCGCACACGGCTTGGATCCGGTGTTCGCGATCGAAGGGCCGGACGGCGCGGTCAGCGAGGTGCGGCTTGCCTGCCGTGTCACCACCACCAGCGGGCTTTCGATTCGCGACTGGGCGGTTGCCGGTGCGGGCGTGGCGCGAATGCCGGATTTCGCTGTGCGCGCCGAACTGGCCGATGGCCGGCTGGTGCGCGTGCTGCCGGGCCATGTGGTGGGTCGGCCTGCGCTGTACGCGGTCTATCCGCCCGAGCGGCTGAGACCAGCCAATGTCCGGCGGCTGATCGATTTCGCGCGGGCCTGGTTTGCCGGCCGGTTCGGCTGAATGCGGCTCATCCCGACCCCGCGGCCGCCGCCGCATCGCGCACAGCGGCGCTCATGCCGGCCGGGCCATCCACCACCACGCGGCGCGACGGGAACGGAATCTCGATTCCTTCCGAATCGAAGCGCTGCTTCACGCGGCGCAGGAACTCGCGGTTCACCGCCCAGCGCGACGCCGGGTCGGTCTTGAAGCGGGCCCGCACGATCACCGCGGAATCGGCCAGCCGCTCCACCCCCATCACGTCCAGCGGCTCGCGGATCACCGCCGACCAGCGATCCTCCTCGCGCATTTCCTTGCCGATGTCGCGCAGCACCTGCACCACGCGGTCGGAATCGGCGCTGTAGCCGACGCTGATGTCGAATACCGCATAGCCGTAGTCGCGCGTCATGTTGGTCACCGTCGTCACCGCACTGAACGGGATGATGTGGATCGAGCCATCAAGCGCGCGCAGCCGGATCGAGCGGATAGTGAGCTGTTCCACCACGCCCGATTGCCCGCCAAGCGACACCACGTCGCCCACCGCGATCGCGTCCTCGAACAGCAGGAACGCACCGGTGATCACGTCCTGCACCAGTTTCTGGCTGCCGAAACCGACCGCGATGCCGATTACGCCGGCGCCGGCAAGCAGGGGGGCGACGTTGACGCCGATCTCCGACAGGATGGTCACGGTGGTGACGACGATGATCGCCACCAGCAGCGTGGTGCGCAGCATCGGCATCAGCGTGCGCACGCGCGCCGATTTTGCAGTCTGCGCGTTGCGCGACAGGGTGGCCAGATGGCGCTCGATGCCGGCATTGGCGCCTTCCCAGATCAACAGCGCGATGGCCACGGTGATGCCGATGCTGATCAGCGCGCCCGCAAGCCGGGCGCCCAGGGCGCCGCCCTTGAACCAATCCAGCGGGGAAAGGCCCCACGCCTCGAACAGCAGCAGGAAGGCGCCGATCCACAGCAGCGTCACCGCGATGCGGCGCAGCACCGGGGCGTATCGTGCCGCGCGCGCGACCAGGCCCGGATGGGCGGCGGCGGCGTCCCCGCCGGCCCGGAACAGCGATTCCAGGCCGCGATTCAGCGCATCCTCCAGCCCCTTGGCGATGCCGAAGATGATCAGGCTGGCCAGGCTGATCTGCAGCATGCGCTCAAAACCGTTCGGGATTTCCGCGGCCAGCACCAGCCACGCCGCGACGATGTAGATGATGGCGATCACGTGCCACAGGTCGCCGATGCGGTTGCGCGTCAGCGCCCACAGCCCGCGCGCCTCGTCTGATGCGCGGATCGCGCGACGCACGGCCCGGCGGCTTCGGATCACCACGCGGATCAGCATGATCGAGACCACCAGCCATACCAGTTTGCCGATCGAGGCGTGGCTGCCGGGGTCCATGCCAAGCACCAGGCCCGCTTCGGCCGCGACCAGGCCGAACACCGCGACCGCAACGATCCGCTTCACCCAGCCCAGCAGATAGTGCGCCGTGGCGTCGGTCAGCGGGATCGGCCGCAGCGACGGCGACGTTGGCGAAAGCAACGCACGCGCCACGCACATCACCAGGCCGACGATGATCAGCGCGTTGTTGACCGACAGCAGGATCAGGCGCGAGGTGAGCTGCGGTGCCGCGATCAGCACCACCGCATAGGTCGCCGCCATGAACGCCGCGACCGACAGCAGGTCCAGCAGGAACCGCCCGGCAACCCGCAGCAGGCGCGGCAGCAGCGGCAGTCCTTCCGCCTCGCCCAGGCGCTGGTACAGGCCGGCCGCCAGCCGGCGCATGCTCCAGGCGCCGAGCCAGCCCACGAAGATCAGCAATCCGACCAGGCCCACGGCCTCCAGCGCCTTTTCTCGCAGCCACGGGCTTTGCCAGACCGCTTCGATCCAGCTGATCAGAGCCGGGAGCTCGTAGGCGCGGCGTGCGGTCGCCAGCACCTGGTCTGACAGCCGTTCGATCCGGTCGGACGCGCCCAGCAGCAATTGCGCCCCGAGCGAGCCAGGCGGCAGCGGAATAAGAGCTTCTTCCTGCGGCGGCGCGGCGCCGCCGGCGCGCAGCAGGGCTTCCAGATTGGCGATGAAGGCGGCGCGTTGCGGCTCGTCGCGCAGCAGCGAGAGCACGCGCTCGATGTCAGCCGGACTGAGCGCCGCCGGCGTCGGCGCAGCCGGTGCGACCGGTGCGACCGGTGCGGCCGGCGCCGCTGGCGGCGAGAGCAGCGGCGAGGGCTGCTGGGCCGAAGCGGTCGCACCTCCCAACAGCGATGCCAGAAGCGTCGCCACGATCAGCAAATGACGCATGGCTGGGTCGTTCAACTCCTGATCGCTGCGCGCAATCTTCGCTTGCGTCGCGTGCAACCGACGGTAGTCTCTGCGGTGCCACGCGGCGCTTAGGTCTTAGCGCACCTGTTCCTGAAAGCCAGCATGACGCTTATCTCGCCTTCCGATCGGCCAGCCTCGCGAGGCGTCGGCACACCCGATCTGGTGTTCGTTGTTGCCGCGCTGATGCTGACGCACGTGGCCGGCATGGCGGCATTCCTGACGGTTCCGGTGCTGGCGCCGTTGATCGGCGGCGATCTGGGCGTGCCGCTGAAACTGGCCGGCGTGTACACGGCGGTCTGCTATCTCGGCTACGTCTTCACCAGCCCCTTCACAGGCGGCCTGGTGGAGCGGATGGGTGGCGTGCGCACCTGCCAACTGTGCCTGCTGGGGATTGCCGCGGGCCTGGGGCTGGCAACCTTCGCCACGCCCGAATTCGCCTTGCCGATGCTGTTCGTCTCGGCGTTCGTCGCGGGCCTGGGTCATGGCCCCCTGACGGCGGCCGGATCGCAGCTGCTGCATGCCGTGGCGCCCGCCCGCCGCCGCGCGCTGCTGTTCAGCGTGAAGCAGACCGGTACGCCGCTTGGCGTGGTGCTGATCGGCGCGATCTGCCCGACGCTAGCGATCATGATCGGCTGGCAGGCCACCCTGCTGGCGTGCGCCACACTGGTGCTGTGCATCGCGCTGTCGATGCAGCCCTTGCGCGGACTGCACGATGCCGCGCGCGATCCCGAGCATCAGGTGACCCTCGCTGGCGCCTTCCAGCAGCTGAAACTGTTCCGCGAGGAACCGACCTTGCGCGCGCTGACGCTGGCCGCCATGGCCTATGGCGTCAGCCAGTTCTGCTTCTCGGCATTCTTCGTCGTCTATCAGGTGGAGGCGCTGGAAACCTCGCATATCGATGCCGGGATCAACCTCTCGATCGCACAGGCCGCTGGTGCCGCGGGGCGCGTGCTGTGGGGCGTGGTGGCCGACCAGTGGCGGCCATGGCGGGTGCTGATCGCCATCGGGATCTTCACCGGGCTTTCCGGCATTGCCATGGCGATGGCCGACCCGTCCTGGCCCGGCCCGCTGATCACCGCCGCGGCGATGGCCATGGGCGCGACCGCCATCGGCTGGAACGGGGTGCTGCTAAGTGAGACCGCCCGCGCCGCGCCGCAGAAGAAGGCCGCGGCCGCGACTGGCATGCTGGCCACCCTGTTCGCCATGGCGATGGTGGTTGCCCCCACCGTGTTCTCGGCCCTGGTCGCCCTGACCGGCAGCTACGACACCGGCTTCGTTGCCTGTGCCGTGCTGGCCTTCGCTGGCGCCGCAGCACTGGCGAGGGCGCGGCGCCCCTTGCCCTGATTCTGCACCCCTTGCGTCACGCCTTCTTGAGCGGACGCGCGGCGCCGTCGGGTCTAAGCCGCACCGATGACCACCTTCCTCACCATCCTGACCGGGCTTGTCATGTTGGGCGTGCTGGGCGTGCTGTTCGCCGGCCTGTTCGGATTTGTCGCCGGCCGCACCGACGGCGCGCGATCCAATCGCCTGATGCAGTACCGCGTGCTCCTTCAAGGTGTTGCGATCGCGCTGTTCGCCCTGCTGCTGTTCCTGCAGAAGCCCTGACGGAAACCCCAGTCCAGGGCCGTTGACCGGCGCCGGCACCGGCGCCTATGGTCGTTGTGTTGCACCTGCGAAGAAGGCGGTTGCAACGGATCCGGCCACGTTCAACCGGGTTCCGCCCACACGGTCCCGCCGCACGGGGAATCCCGGCTGGCTTACCCAAGGCTGCGCATGAAGGTCCTGGTCCCCGTCAAGCGGGTGGTCGATTACAACGTGAAGATCCGCGTCCGGCCGGACGGCACCGGCGTGGATACCGCGAACGTCAAGATGTCGATGAACCCGTTCGACGAGATCGCCGTCGAGGAGGCGATCCGGCTGAAGGAAAAGGCCATCGCCACCGAGATCGTGGCGGTCAGCCTCGGCATCGCCGCCTGCGCCGAGACGATCCGCACGGCGCTTGCCATGGGGGCCGACCGCGGCATCCTGGTCGAGACCGATGCCGAGCTCCAGCCGTTGGCGGTTGCGAAACTCCTGCGTGCCATTGTGCAGCGCGAAACCCCGCGCCTGGTGATCATGGGCAAGCAGGCGATCGACGACGACATGAACGCCACCGGCCAGATGCTGGCCGCCCTTCTGGGCTGGCCGCAGGGCACCTTCGCGAGCAAGCTCGAGCTCGCCGGCGACTCGCTCAACGTCACCCGCGAGATCGATGGCGGGCTGGAGACCGTGGCGCTGGCCCTGCCGGCGATCGTCACCACCGACCTGCGCCTGAACGAGCCGCGCTATGCGTCGCTGCCAAACATCATGAAGGCGCGCAAGAAGCCCATCGAAACCCTGAAGCCCGCCGATCTGGGCGTTGATCCCGCGCCCCGGCTGTCGGTGCTGAAGGTGGTCGAGCCCGGCAAGCGCCAGGCCGGCAGCCGGGTGGCCGACGTGGCCGAGCTGGTCGCCAAGCTCCGCACCGAAGCCAAGGTGATCTGAGGCCATGAGTACCCTGGTCATCGCCGAGCACGACAACGCGGCCCTGAAGCCCGCCACCGGCAGCGCCATCGCCGCGGCGCAGAAATTTCCGGGACCCATCAGCCTGCTGGTTGCCGGCCAGGGGTGCGCCGGCGTCGCCGAGGCGGCCGCGAAATACCCGGGCGTGGCCGAGGTGCTGCTGGCCGACGATGAGATCTATGCCCACCGCCTGGCTGAGCCGCTGGCCGCGCTGGTGGTCTCGCTGGCCCCGGGCCGCACGCACCTGCTGGCACCGGCCACCGCCGCCGGCAAGAACCTGATGCCGCGCGTCGCCGCCCTGCTGGACGTGGCGCTGATCAGCGACATCTCCGGCGTGGTCGATGCCGAGACCTTCGTCCGCCCGATCTATGCCGGCAACGCGCTGGCCACCGTGAAGTCGCTGGACGCGACGCGGGTGATCACGGTGCGCGCCGCCTCGTTCGATCCGGTGGCGCCTGGCGGCGGATCGGCGCCGGTGAAGCCGGTCTCCGCCGTCGCCGATCC
>Ga0224723_1000796_pt1 | contig 20790 bp, 11 predicted proteins | sample Balambano_FR2_Me_FD_161647 | JGI IMG/M metagenome (GOLD analysis project Ga0224723, IMG submission 161647) | Freshwater sediment microbial communities from Lake Towuti, South Sulawesi, Indonesia - Balambano_FR2_MetaG | ecosystem: Environmental > Aquatic > Freshwater > Lake > Sediment | place... | reverse complement strand
CCCAACAATTCGGCGGTCGCTGCTAATGCGTAGCTGTTCGCATCGCGGATTTTACCCGGTTCGAGCGGCTGATCGACCGCGAGCAGTTCATCGCCACTGGTCAGGATTGCCACGCGCGGGCGACGCACGACGGGAACATCCGCGAATCCCAGCGCCGCCAGCGCGCCCAACTCGATGGCGCCGATCCCTGTTCCGGCAGCGAGGACGACTTCGCCGCGCCGCACATCTTCTCCTGCCGGACGGATGTAATCGCCCGCGCGTGACGCTTTGTGAATAATGACGCTTTCTGGCAAAGCGGCGCCAGCATCGGAATGCCAGCTTGAATCGGTATGTTCGACGGGAACAATCGCGTCGGCGCCGGGTGGAAGCATGGCGCCGGTCATGATGCGCGCTGCTTCGCCTGCACTGAGCGCGTGCTGTGGCACAACCCCGGCAGGAATATCCTCTATCACCCGCAGTTGTACAGGCTGCTCGACTGTGATATGGGTCACATCTTCGGCGCGCACCGCATAGCCATCCATACTCGAATTGGCGAACGGTGGTAAATCGTCGCTCGAAATGATGGTTTCGGACAGCACACGCTCCAGCGCGTGATCGATGCCGACGCGCTCGGAGGGCAGACGCACGAAATCGGTCAATATACGCGCCAACGCATCGTCTACGCTGAGTAGGGTACTGCTGTGTGCCACAGCTTCACTCCTATATCCTGCATGATCATTATACCCTGTTTTGCGACAGCGTCGCGTCCGAGCGGGGCAAATTGCGGTACAATAGATTAAACAAGCATTGAAAGCGTGTACGAACGTTAAACATCATGAACCCAGTGCATGTCGCCAGTCTGAGTTTGGAATCACTGCTCGAAGCGCTGCCCGATCTTTCGCCGGGTGATCGGTTGTTGATCGAGCGGGCGTATCGCAAGGCAGAAGCAGCGCATGATGGGCAGCTGCGTAAAAGCGGCGAACCGTACTTCACGCACTGCATCGAAGTTGCGCTGATTCTGGCAGAAATGAAGCTGGATGCTGAAGCGATTGCTGCCGCGCTGATGCACGACCTGATCGAGGACACTGAAGTCACATTCGATCAGATCAAAGACGAATTTGGGCGCGGTGTTGCAGAAATCGTGGATGGTGTGACCAAGTTCAAGACGCTGGCGAAAACCAGCGTGGACGGCGTGGCGCGCGCCAAAAACGACCGCGAACTGGAATACATCCGCAAGATGGCGATGGCGATGGGAAATGATGTGCGCGTGGTCATCGTGAAACTGGCGGATCGGCTGCACAATATGCGAACGCTCGGCTATATGAGTCCTGAACGACAGCGCGCGATTGCACAGGAGACGCTGGATATTTTCGCGCCGCTCGCCAATCGCTTGGGCATTTGGCAGTTCAAATGGGAACTGGAAGATTTGAGCTTCCGCTATCTGGCAGGCGATAAATACAAAATGATCGCCGCGCAGTTGGACGAGCGCCGCGTTGACCGCGAAAATTACTTGCAGCAGGTCACGGCAACGCTGCGTAAAGAACTGGCACAGTATGAGCTGACGAATGTCACCATCACCGGACGCCCGAAGCACATCTTCAGCATTTATAAGAAGATGGAGCGCAAGCGTGTCGATTTCGACCAGGTATATGACGTGCGCGCGGTACGTGTGATCGTCGACAGCATTCCACAATGTTATCTCGTCCTGGGAGTCGTGCATAACCTGTGGCGTCCGATACCGGGTGAATTCGACGATTATATTGCGGCGCCGAAAGACAATTTTTATCGCAGCCTGCATACTGCTGTGGTCGATAGTTCGGGAAAAACGCTGGAAGTGCAAATCCGCACATGGGATATGCACGAACACGCCGAATACGGGATTGCTGCACACTGGCGTTACAAAGAAGGTGGCAAAGGCAAACGCGATGAGGAATTCGAGAAGCGCCTCAACTTTCTGCGCCGTCTGATGGAATTCGGCTCGGAAGAGAACGATCCTGCGTCGTTTGTGGCGACGATGAAAACCGAAGTCTTTCAGGATCGCGTGTATGCGTTTACGCCGAAGGGCGATATTGTCGATTTGCCCAAGGGCGCCACGCCATTGGATTTCGCGTATCACATTCATACCGATCTGGGACACCGCTGTCGCGGCGCAAAAGTGCATGGGCGCACTGTACCGTTGAATTACGTGTTGCAAATGGGCGATCAGATCGAAATTCAGGTGGAAAAGCGCGGCGGTCCCAGCCTGGACTGGCTCAACCCTGAACTGGGGTATGTGACGACGAATCGCGCAAAATCAAAAATACGCTATTATTTCCGTAAGCAGAATCGTGACAAACACATCGTGAGTGGGCGCGATGTGCTGGAACGCGAACTCAAGCGGCTGGGCGTGTTGGGTTCGATGTCGTTCGAAACGATTGTCGGCTGGTTCGGTTACGAAAATCTCGACGATTTTCTGGCTGCCGTCGGCGCTGGTGATATCAACGGCAGCCAGATTGCCAATCGCATTCTGGAGCATGAACGGCGTGAACAGGAAGCGCGCGAACGTGAAACGCTGGTGGCACACCCGGCGCGCGCCACGAGCGGCGGTTCACTGGGGATCAGCGTCAGTGGCACGAACGGGATGTTGTACACGTTCGCGCGCTGCTGTAACCCGGTCTTGGGTGACCCAATCATGGGATACGTCACGCGCGGGCGCGGCTTGAGCGTACATCGTGCGGATTGCCCGAATATCTCCCGTGAGCCGGAGCGACTGATCGCAGTCTCATGGGGCTTGGTGGATCGTGCGGAACGTTATTCAGTTCCCGTCGAGATCATCGCGTATGATCGCAAGGAACTGCTGCGCGACATCAGCACCGTGATTTCGGACGAGTCGATCAATATGTCGCAAGTGAACGTGCAAACCAAAAATAACATCGCCACACTGTACCTGACGTTGGAACTGGCGGATATGCAGCAGCTCACTCGGATTCTCAGCCGGCTGGAAAATGTCGATCAAGTGGTAGAAGCGCGGCGGCGGGGCATTGTATAGCGAGACGGAATCAGCAGTGGGGCGTTCGATGAAGGTTTCTGGTCATTCGTTCGCGGTGGAACAGTTGCGGGCAGCGCTGCAAACCACGCAGCGAGTCATTGTCATACACCCCAATTTTATACAGCGTCATGTGCTGTTGACATCTCTGCTGCACAATATCGTGTATGTGCGCCTGACAGGCAGGCACCTGACCGTAGATGTGGTGCGCGAACAAGTCGATATTGCACTAAAACAGCAAGAGACATCGCTCGCCAGTTTGAGCGTGGCGCAAGCGCTGATTCTCGATGAGAGCGACCGTATCCAGCCCGAAGCGCTGCATCAGGTTTTGCAGGATATCATCGCGCATTTCGCCGCAAAAGTGATCGTTTTCAGCCGTGCGCTGCCCCATCGTCTGTTTCAGGACGCCGACATGCGCGCGCATGTCGCCCTCGTCCCAACGGGCGATTCACAGATGTTGTGGGATTATGCCCGTCGCAGTGCAAGCGGCGGCGCGCTGCTGGAAGTGCGCGCGTTGGGTGAAGGTCGCGTGCATCTGAACGGGGTTGACATCGATGAATGGGACGGTCAGCTGCCGCGCGCGCTCTTTTATTTTTTGGTGGATCGCGGAATGGTGACGCGCAGCGAAATTTTCGATACCTTTTGGCCCACGCTTCAACCCCGCGAAGCGACCAACGTATTTCATGTCACCAAGCGCAAAATCAGCGAAGTGTTGGGGGTCGATCTGACTGTGTATTGGTCGGGCTTTTATCACATTTCGCCACGTATCCAGTTGAGTTACGATGCAGCGCTGTTCACACAGATGATTCAGGACAGCGCTGTCATGGGCTTTGAGCAATCGATCCAGCTTTCGGAAGATGCGATAGAGCTGTATCGCGGTGACTTCCTCTCATCGCTCGATATGGCATGGGCGATCCGCCGCCGTCACGATTTACGGCAGACGTTGGGGGAAGCGCTGATCGCGCTGGCGAAAACCAATGAACGCATCGGCAATCATCAACTGTCACTTGGTTTGTATTTGCGCGCCGCCGCCACCAACCGCCAACGCGAAGACGTGGTTGCGAGCATCATGCGCCTGTACAGGATGCTCGCCATGCCACACGATGCGCTGCATGTGTATCATCGGCTGGAACACGAGCTGGCGACGGCGCTGAATGTGACGCCAACACCAGCACTGCGCGAACTGGCGGCGCAGATCGAACGCGAGATTCACTGAGCGTCAGGCGTTTTCCGATTCCGGCAATCGGCTGCCATTGGCGACAGGTATGTACAACGGCTGCGGGCGGACGATCGCTTCAACCTGAGTTCCGATCAATGACAGGACAAAATCGCCTTTCATGGCGCGTCTGCCAACCGGCGCGCTGTCAAGACGGATCAGACTGCCGCGCTGGTCGCTGGTGAGGATGACCAGGCTTTCGTCCAAAGCTGCGATGACTGCGGCGGCAATGCCTTTGCTTGCCGGGGTGAGCTTCATGGTCTGTACGCCCATGCCGGCGCGTCCCTGCGTCGGGTAATCACTGATCGGCGAACTTTTGGCGATACCGTCATTGGTGATCGTCCACAGAGACAACGCGCTATCGACCACCGACGCGGCGATGACCTGATCGGGCGCATCACCCAGTTTGATCCCGCGCATTCCACCCGCGCCTAAGCCAGTAGGACGCACGTCGCTTTCCTTGAAACGGATTGTCTGAGCCTGCTGTGTGGTGAGCATGATGTCATCGTCGCCGGATGTCGTAAAAACCCACCCAAGCGCGTCGCCGCTTTCGATATCCATCACTTTGAACGCATCAGAACGCATTCCGGGTAGGTCATCCAAACGCAGACGTTTGACTTCGCCGCCGCGTGTGGCGAATACCAGATAACCGCTATCGGTTTTAGGTGGGAGCGCCAGCGCGGCAGTGATGGTCTGTTCGCCTTTCAACGCCGAAATATCACCGAATGGGACGCCTTCGGTGGCGATTGTGACCTGCGGAATCTGCTGTACCGGAACGGTTGCACATACGCCTTCCGATGTGAACAGATACAAAAGCTGAGCGGTTGTCGATTGCATGATAAAGCGCGTGGGTTCGGCTTCTTCGCTCAGCAGGGCGGGTGCGGCGGAGTCGAAAGTGCGACCCAACTTGCCAGTGACGGTCAGCGTCACCCAGGTATCCTCTTGCGGCGTGAGCAAATCGGCATCGGTAACTTTGCTGGTTTTGCCATCGACGACGACGGTGCGGCGCGGGTCATGATATGCCTTTTTCATCTCGTGCAGTTCATCGATGATGACGGCGCGCATTTTTTCGGGACTGGCGAGCAGATCGTTCAGATACGCGATGAGTTTCATTTTTTCATCGTATTCATCGTCGATCTTCTTACGTTCCAGCGCGGCAAGACGACGGAGCTGAAGTTCGAGAATTGCATTTGCCTGAATGACATCGATGCCGAGCGCTTTGATCAGATTGCTGCGCGCGCTGTCGGCTGTGCGTGAACCGCGAATGATTTGGATGACGGCGTCGAGATGTTCCAACGCTTTCCGTAACCCGGCGAGAATATGAGCGCGATCCTGCGCCTTCTTCAGTTCGAATTCGGCGCGGCGGCGGATCACTTCAAGGCGGTGATCGAGATATACGCGCAGCGCCTGTTTCAGGCTGAGCATGCGCGGCTCGCTGTTGACCAGCGCCAGCATGATGATGCTGAAGGTTTCCTGTAATGGGGTGAGCCGGAATAATTCATTCAGCACGGGCGCAGGTTCTGCGCCGCGCTGAAGTTCTATCGCCAGCCGTAAGCCCTGACGGTCGGATTCATCGCGTAAATCGGCAATGCCTTCCATTTTGCCATCGCGTACCAGCGTGGCGATCCGTTCGATCAGCGCGGATTTGTTGGTCTGGTAAGGCAGTTCGCTGACGATGATGCGCGATTTGCCGCGCCCCATATCTTCGACATGGCAGCGCGCGCGCATCGTGATCTTGCCGCGCCCTGTCGCGTAGGCTGCCAGGAGCGAATCATCGAAGCCGCTGTCTTCGCCCGCTTCGGCATGGCGATAGACAAGACCGCCAGTCGGGAAATCGGGACCTTTGATGAATTTCATCAAGTCCTGAATGGTGATGTCGTCCATCGCGCCCCACTGTTGCAGCATGTACACCAGCGCGTCGCACACTTCCGTCAGGTTGTGCGGCGGAATATTGGTTGACATGCCGACGGCAATCCCCGATGAGCCATTGACGAGCAGATTCGGGAAGGCAGCAGGCAGCACGGCGGGTTCCTGAAGCGTGCCATCGAAGTTATCGACGAAATCGACGGTGGCACGGTCAATATCGAGCAGCAGCGTTTCGCCAATCGTCGCCATGCGCGCTTCGGTGTAGCGCATCGCCGCCGCGCCATCGCCATCGACGCTGCCGAAATTGCCCTGACCATCGACCAGCATATAACGCATAGAAAAATCCTGCGCCATACGCACGAGCGATTCGTACACGGCAGCATCGCCGTGCGGGTGATATTTGCCCAGCACTTCACCGACGATACGCGCGCACTTTTTATACGGCGTATCGGCGCGTAAACCGAGATCGTACATAGCATACAGGATGCGCCGATGCACGGGTTTGAGACCATCGCGGGCATCGGGCAGCGCGCGCGCGACGATCACGCTCATGGCATAATCGAGATACGCTTCGCGCATTTCCTGGTCGATATTGATTTGTCGGACGAATCCCAACGTCATGCGGTTATCCTAAATGGTGGCATACAGCCGCCACATTCTATGCAAGAGTGTCACAATCTGTCAAAGCGCTGAACGTCTGTTCTGATTATAACACAGAACAGTTGCCTGCGCTTACCCTGCTTTAAGCAACTGTTCTCGTGCAGTTCATCAAGGCATGTGGTAGTATGCAGCCTATGATGACACAAAACGCACGTCTTTTCCTGCTTCTATCGTGTGCGGCGGCGCTGTTGATCGCAGCGTGTATGCCGCCGACTCCGATTGCGGTGTACATGACCGCGACGTTCATCCCGGACGGTGTTACGGTAACGCCCAGCCCGGCACTGCCGACTTCGACGGCAGCGCAGGTCGCCACCGATGTCGTGCTTGCGCCGACGAATACACCTGCGCCGCCTACGGACTCTCCCGCGCCGAATGTGACATGGCGCGGTTCGGTGGTCGGTGAAGGATATGTTGCCCCTGCGACCAACATCCCGCCTTCGACGACCCCGTCTGTGCCAGAAACGACCGCCGATGTTTTGGTGACGGATACCACCGAACAAACGCCAACGGTGACGCCGACCAGCACGCCCGGTGGTGCAGTCGTCACGATTCCGACGCTCGATCCCAACCAGATCGGTATCCAGTTGGACATCAATCTATCACAGGATGACTGGAATGATGCCATGAGCCGCATCGAAACGCTCGGCATCAAGTGGGTGAAAGTACAACTTTCGTGGCGTGAGATGCAGCCCAACAACCGCGATGAACGCGATAACGAATTTTTTCGCCGCGTCGAACAATATCTCGAAGACGCCAACCGGCGCGGGCTGAACGTACTGGTCAGCGTGGCGAAAGCGCCCAATTGGGCGCGCGCCAACCAGACGGAAGACGGTCCGCCCGATAACGCGGCAGACCTGGCGAACTTCATCACCATTTTGCTCGATGTAGTCAACCCGGATCAAATGCGCGATCAGCTTGGGGAATACATCGACGCCATCGAAATCTGGAACGAGCCGAACCTGATCCGTGAATGGCAGGGGGCGCTGCCCTTCACCGGCGCGGGCTATATGACGCTGTTTGCGCCTTCGTATCAGGCGATTCGGGCTTATTCCCAGACCATGCCGATCATCACGGCAGGTTTAGCGCCGACCGGCACGAGCGCGGGTTCAGTCGATGACCGCGAATTCTTGCGTCAGATGTACGCGGCGGGGTTGGGGAATTACCCCGATGTGCTGATCGGCATTCATCCGTACAGTTGGGGCAATGCGCCGGATGCAGTATGCTGCGGCAGCCGTGGATGGGATGATGACCCGCACTTTTTTTTCGCGGATACTGTGCGTGAATACCGCGAGATCATGAATGCGAACGGGCATACCACTGTCGCCATGTGGATGACCGAGTTTGGTTACGCCAGTTGGGACGGACTACCGGGCGACCCGCCGCAAGGCAGCGAATGGATGCGTTTCAATGATCGATGGGCGCAGGCGGGTTACACGATCCGCACGCTGCAAATCGCGCAGACCAACACCCTGATCGGTCCGGTCATGTTGTGGAATCTCAACTTTGCCGTGCTTGCCGGGATGATCGACAACCGCGACGAACGGGCGGCGTACAGTATGATCGTACCTGGTGAAGGATGTCAGCTTCAACCGGGAAGCACGATGCGAACCGAGCGTCCGTTGTTCTGGATGTTGTACGACGCAGTGCGACCGGATGTGCAGCTCCCCGATTTTTGCGGCGTGCCGCCGTCGCCAATCCCCGGTTTGTCGTAGAGCCTACGCGCCAAAAAAGAACGGACACCCACATCAGAGATAGGGTGTCCGTTTTGTATTTCAGCCAACCCGACCGGATTTAGTCATCGTCGCTGTCCTGATTTTTGCCACGGAGGCGCGGTTCGTCGTCGCCGTCCTCAAGTTCGAGCGCTTCGGCGGCTTCCGCATCGAGCGCCCCTTGCAATTCGAGCGAGGTGTGCGGCGCGACCAGCTCACGATCCTGATAGGTGTGGAAGCCGCGACCCGCCGGGATCAGCTTGCCGATGATGACGTTCTCTTTCAGACCGTACAGTTTATCGACCTTGCCTTCAATGGCGGCACCCGCCAACACGCGGATCGTGTGCTGGAAGCTCGCCGCCGACAAGAAGCTGTCGGTGCTGAGCGCCGCTTTGGTCACGCCCAACAGGATCGGGACGCCCGCCGCCGGTTCCTGGTTTTCCGCAATCAACAGGTCGTTCATGTTGATCAACTGCAAACGGTCGATCAGTTCGCCGGGCAGCAAGCCAGAGTCGCCGCTTTTGGTCAACTGCACACGTGACAGCATTTTGCGGATGACGATCTCGAAGTGCTTATCGGCAATGTTCACGCCTTGTGAACGGTACACCTTTTGTACTTCAGTGAGCAGATAAAGCGCCGCCGCATCTGCGCCCTGCACGCGCAAAATGCGATGCGGGTTTTTAGAACCTTCGGTCAACTGCTGACCCGGATAAAGCGTCACCCCATCTTCGATACCAGGCAGCAGGCGCGCGCTTTGCGGAATTGGATATTCTTCCTCTTCGCGCTTTTCGAAGCGGATGTAAATCCGGTCTGATTCGACATGGACGATACCCGCCATACGGGTGACGACTTTTTCGCCTGTATCTTCGTTCAGCGCCAGAATATGACCCGCGCCGATGGTCTGGTCTTCATCCACCATCACGGCGAAGCCGCGCGGCACGGCGTATTCTTCGCTGATCACTTCGGCGTTGATCACCTGGGCGATACGCACACCGTCTTTGCGGATCAAACGCAGCGTACCCGGAATATCGGTGACGACCGATTCGCCTTTCGGCTTCTTGCGCGCTTCAAAGATTTCTTCCACGCGCGGCAGACCACTGGTGATATCGCCCGATGCCTGCGCGGTACCGCCCGTATGGAACGTGCGGAGAGTCAACTGTGTACCGGGTTCGCCAATCGATTGGGCGGCAATGATGCCGACGGCTGTCCCGATTTCGACCATTTCGCCGCGACCCAAATCACGACCATAGCACAGCGCACAGACGCCGTGGATCAGCGCGCATGTCATCGGGCTGCGGACGTGCATTTCCTGAATCTTGCTCTCCTGAATCTTCTGCGATACTTCTTCATCGAGCAAGCCGTTACGCAGCACGATCAAGTCGCCTGAATCCGGGTCATATGTATCGCTGGCGGCGCAGCGCCCCAGAATACGTTCGTATATCGACTGACCGGCGACATCGTCGCTGCGTTTGATCCAGATGCCCGCTTCGGTGCCGCAGTCGGTACGGTTGATGATCATATCCTGCGCCACATCGACCAGACGACGGGTGAGATATCCCGCGTCGGCAGTACGCAGCGCGGTATCCGCCAGACCTTTGCGCGCGCCGTGCGTCGAGATGAAGTATTCGAGCGCGGTCAGTCCTTCGCGGAAGTGCGACCGGATCGGCAGGTCGATGATGCGACCGGACGGGTCTGCCATCAGACCGCGCATCCCTGCCAACTGCGTAATCGGACCAAAACCGCCTTTGGTCGAACCGGACAGCGCCATGACCGCAATCGGACCAAATGGATTCAGCGTGCGCTGGATCAGGTCTTGCAGTTGGTCTTTGGCGCGATTCCACACATCGATGGTGCGCTGGTAGCGTTCGTCTTCAGTGAGCAGACCGCGACGGAAATCGCGTTCGGCGCGTTCGATGACATGTTCGGCATCGTTGATGATGTCGGCGCGTTCTTCCGGGATGGTCAGGTCGGTGACGGCAATGGTGGTTCCGGAGATCGTCGCGTAATAGAAGCCCAAATCCTTGATCGCATCCACCACATCGGTGGTGCGTTCCGCGCCGATCTTCTGATACGCCAGCGCGACCAGGTTCTGCAAGCCCTTCTTGCCCATCGTTTCCTGCATGAAGCGCATTTCATCGGGCAGAATGCGGTTAAAGAGCGCTCGCCCGACGGTGCAGGGTTCAGGTTCATCCTGCGGCGGCAGCTCATCGTTGTAGTTTTGCAGCAAAATCGGCGTGTGCAGCCTGACCATGCCGAGATTGTACAGATACTCCACTTCGTCGATGTCCACGACCATCCGACGTTCGGTCAGGTTGGAAAATACCAACTGCCCGGTCATCTGCTTCTTTTTGAGCAGCTTCTTCATTTCGAAGGCGTTCGCCAGCATGCAATCGACTTCGCCATCGATGACGGCGCGAATGGTGCGATCCACCGCGCTTTCAGTCACTTTACGGCGACCGTTATCCTGCGCTTCGACCACATCTTCAAACACGATGGTGCCCGGAATATCGTGCTGCTGGGCGTAATAGTAACCATTGCTCCGCAGCGCGATACCGACACGGGCATTCGGGTTGCCGATGATGGTATCCATACGGCGGAACTCGTCCGCACGATCCGGACGGGTGATAATTTCGACCGTGGGATCCATCGTCAGGTAATACATGCCCAACACCATATCTTTGGCGGGCGCAACAATCGGCTGACCGTCGGCGGGTTTGAGCAGGTTGCGCGTGCTGAGCATCAGTTCGCGCGATTCCTGAACCGCTTTATCGCTCAATGGGACATGAACCGCCATCTGGTCACCGTCGAAGTCCGCATTGAAGGCGGCACACACCAACGGGTGAATCTGGATCGCCTTGCCTTCGACCAACTGCGGTTCAAACGCCTGAATACCCAAACGGTGCAGGGTGGGCGCGCGGTTGAGCAGCACCGGACGTTCTTTGATGACTTCTTCCAGCACTTCCCACACTTCGGGCTTTTCGCGTTCGATGATGCGCTTTGCGCCTTTGACATTGCTGGCGTAGCTGTGACGAACCAAACGGCTGATCACGAACGGGCGATACAGTTCCAATGCCATCGTCTTGGGCAAACCGCACTGGTGCAGCTTGAGGCGCGGACCGATCACGATGACCGAACGACCACTGTAGTCAACGCGCTTGCCCAACAGATTGCGGCGGAAGCGTCCTTTCTTACCTTTGAGCATATCGCTCAGTGACTTGAGTTCGCGCCGACCGCGACGGCTGAGCGCTTTTCCGCGCTGGCTGTTGTCGATCAGGCTGTCCACCGCTTCCTGAAGCATACGCTTTTCGTTGCGCACGATGACATCGGGCGCGCCGAGTTCGAGCAGGTGCTTGAGGCGATTATTACGATTGATGACGCGGCGGTACAGGTCGTTCAGGTCACTGGTGGCAAATCGTCCACCGTCCAACTGCACCATCGGGCGCAGGTCAGGCGGGATGACAGGCAGCACGGTGAGGATCATCCATTCGGGGCGATTGCTGCTCTTGCGGAGGCTTTCGATCACGCGCAAACGCTTGGTCGCCTTCTTCTTACGCTGCTTGGAGCGGGTGTTACGCACTTCGTTCCAGAGTTCCGCCGACAGCTTATCAAGCTCCATGTTCTGGAGAATCTTGAAGAAGGCTTCTGCGCCCATATCTGCCTGGAATACCTGACCGTAGCGCTGCTTGAGTTCACGATAACGCGGCTCGCTCAGGAATTGCAGCACCTTGAGGTCGTTCAATTCGTTGCGTGCTTTATCGGCGCTGGCGCGGATATGCGCCATACGTTCATCCAACACCGCCACCTGCGAATCGAGGTTGACCGATGCTTCACCCGTCGCGCTGTTGGCTTCGTCGTTCAGCCGGCGCAGTTCTTCACGCCGCAAATCATCGACTTCATTTTGCAGGTCGCTCAGGCGCGTGTTGACGATGTTCTGCACGCGCGAGATATGATCCATGTTGACCGTCTCGCCTTTGGAAGCGACGACGACATTGGCAGCCGGGAAATCGATATCTGCGGCTGTCTTTTTTCCCATTTGCGCTTCGACGCGCGCCTGTGCATTCTGGGCATCGCGCATCAGCTCATCGGTCAAACGATGCAGTTCGGATTCAAAATGCGCATTGACGGCGACGGTTTGACGTTCCAATTCCTGCAGCACGGCATCACGCTGTGCGCGAATGCCGGACATTTGTACTTCCAGGTCGCCCCCCAAAGACGACTCTTTCTGGATCACTTCACGGTCGATGCGACCGAGCGCCTTGTTGCGGGCCTCCTCATCGATGTGTGTGATGACGTACTGGGCGAAGTACAGCACGCGATCCAGGTTGCGGCGGCTGACATCGAGCAGCATTCCCAGATAGCTCGGCACGCGGCGCGTATACCACACATGCGCCACTGGAGCCGCCAGTTCGATGTGTCCCATACGTTCACGACGCACCGATGCACGTGTGACTTCGACGCCGCATTTATCGCAGATGATGCCGCGATAACGGACGTTCTTGTACTTGCCGCAATAGCACTGCCAATCGCGGGTGGGACCAAAGATCGTTTCGCAGAACAGCCCATCTTTTTCCGGGCGCAGCCGTCGATAGTTGATCGTCTCCGGCTTGGTCACTTCGCCATACGACCACGACCGAATCTGGTCGGGCGATGCGAGACTTACGCGCAGCGCGCTAAAATCCTTCGCCTCCAAGGCGTTCCTCCGTGAGCTATTCCGTGAATAAACCGAGTGGTGCAAAAAAGAATACGGAAAGACCCGTAAACGACAAAACAGCGCATGGATTCCGCAGAACCATCGCTGTGACCTAGAACGTACCTAACGTTTAACGCCGAACGTATCGAATATTATAGCGGTCTCTGCTCAGGTGTCAAGCAGTGACTTACAGGTTTATGAGGAGAATATCACGGGGAAATAACATTCAATGAGCGCACTATACCCGATTTTACCCCCTGAGTCAAGCGCTTCACGATGGGTGCTTTAGTCACCTAACGTCGGTGGTGGAGAAAGGACAAGCCGGGTAATCTGTACCGGCTGCCCGCTCATCTGAACGTGGATGCGCCGGATTTCTGCGCCTGTCAAGCCCACTCCGCCCAGCATGACCACATCGCCTGGATTCAATGCCACCGCGTTACTGGAAGCGATGCGTTGGGTTCCGGCGGCATCGCTGAAGTAGGTGATCGTCGCATCGCCTGCCTGCTGTGCGGTCACAAAAACCTGTGCATCGCTGACGAAGCGGCGTGTAACCGTAATACTCAATGGGAGCGCGGCACAATTCGCTGAGATGTCGTCGGCTGGCGTCAGGACGATATCGCCTGCAACATCGATCAGTTGTAATGGGGTGGCGAAACATGGGTCGGATTGCGGCGCAGCGAGGTTGAAGAGCAGATTCCACGCGGTGAATTCGTCGCTGCCTAACATGACCGGCGGTTCGACAATCGTGGTATCCGGCAGCAGCGTGAAGTCGATATTGAACGGGAGTTCCTGGATATTCACGTTGAAGATCAACTCGTTGTTACGACTGTTGCTCTCCTGCACATCGTCATCGACATCGACCTGTACCTGTGTGGTGTAACGCCCCCACCAACCATACAGCCACTCAAAGCTGACGCTGCGCGATGAACCGGGCTGAATATTATCGACCTGCTGCACAATCGTATCGAGATCGACCGATGTGCCAGTCAAATTGCTATCCCATGACCACGCAAAGGGACCGGAGGGCGAACTGCCGGCGTTGGTGATGGTGATATTGACGCGGAAGAACTGACCGGGTGCGATGGTTTCCGGCGAAATGCGGAAGCGGGTGATCTGCAAATCCGGCAGCGATGCAGGGTCGCGCGGCGTCGGCGTGGATGAAGGCGGGGAAGTCGGTGTGATGCTGGGCGTGAGCGTCGCCGTCACCGTTGGCGTCGGCTGCACGAAAATCGGGGTAATGCTGTTCAACAGGAGCAGCAGCATGATTAAAACCGCCGCAAAGCCGCCAATCAGCGCCAGCCACGTAAGATTACGCGAGCGCGGCGGAACTGCTGGCGCGTTTATCACGGGCTGCGTCGGGACCGCGCTGGTTTCGCTGGTTTGGAATAATACGCCCGACTCTGAGCGCATATACAGGACAGGTGTCGCCCATTCGGTATTTTGCACCACATTGGCGATGGCGCGGCGCGCTTCGCTGATGGCGGAGTCAATCGGCAGCAGTTCAGACAGCGCGCGATAAAATTCTTCGGCAAACGCTTTGGCGGCGCGGTCTGTGATCTCGAACTGCATGGCGACCACTGCCGGAATGCCGCGCGCGACCAGGCTGCTGGCAACGCCCGCGAACGGATCGGCATCGACGCGACGCGCGCTGCGGCACGAATTGAGGATGACGAGCCGGAGCGTCGATTCTTCGCTGATTTCGCGCGCCAATGCTGCGCCACTGATGATCTGCCCTTTGCTGAGATTTGTCGGGTCTTCAAACACCAGCACGCCCTGATTGCTGGCGCGGTCAAAATCGCTGTGACCGATGAAGTGAAAGACGTGATACTCAGCCGTTCGCAGCTTGCGCTGAAGTTCGAGCAGCGTGGCGTCGTCCAGCCGTTCAAGCTGGATCATGCCGCGTGTCTGCAAATCCTGTGACGCTTCTTGCAGGCGCGTCCATTCGCCTTCGACATCGAGCGCCGGGAAATCTTTCGGTGACGAGATCATGACCAGCACGCGCAAGGGCAGCGTGATAGGGACGGGTGGGCGAATGCTCAACTGCTGGGTGTAGCGCACGATAGGCGTGGAGCGTGAAAGCGCGATGTATTCACGTGCCGGGTCGCGCAGCAGTTCCCACGGCAGATGACTCAGGGCGCCGGCGCGTTCAACCGATAAACGGATACGCAGCCCATCGATGCCGACATGCGCGAGGCTGGCGAAATAAGCGTTGTTGATGTCGCGGTTCGACTGAATCAGAAAGGCGAACAGACGGTCGCCAAACGCACGCGCGGTTTCCTGCATTTGCGCTTTGGTGACGTCGGCGCGTTCGCGCCCCAGAATTTGCAGCGCGTCGGTGATCTCGTCCGGCGTGAACGGATTGACCACATCGGCAATGGCTTCGCCTACCGGCGACGCAACTGCGATGCGAAAACGTCCATCGGGCAATGCGGAGAGTTCTACGGCGAAGTTCTGATACTTCATCCGGCGCGCACCATTCTGTTTCGGTGGGTTCAGGCGTCGATATCGCCTTCATCCTCAAAATCGGTATTCAGATTACCAGCAATTTTGGCATGCAGGTAGGCTTCCATGAAGGGAAGCAGTTCACCATCCAGTACCGCATCGGTATTGCCTGTTTTATACCCTGTTCGGTGATCATTCACCAAATGATAGGGGTGTAACACGTAAGAGCGGATTTGATTTCCCCATTCGGCGCTGATCGATTCGCCTTTGAGCGTGGCGAGCTGCTGTTCCTGTTTTTTGCGTTCGATTTCAAACAAGCGCGATTTGAGAATCTGCATCGCGCGTTCGCGGTTCTGTTTCTGGCTGCGTTCGTTCTGGCACTGTACAACAATGCCACTGGGGATATGGGTAATCCGAATCGCGGTATCGTTTTTCTGTACGTTCTGACCGCCTGCGCCGCCCGCGCGGTACGATTCGACCTTGATATCTTTCTCGTTGACTTCGATATCGATGTCGCCTTGAATATCGGGCCACAATTCGACCTTGACGAACGAGGTATGCCGTCGGTTGGCTGAATCGAACGGACTGAGGCGTACCAGGCGGTGTACACCCTGTTCGCTTTGCAGATAGCCGTAAGCGTAATCGCCGCGTATGTTAAGCGTAACGCTCTTGATCCCGGCTTCTTCACCGTCCATCTTTTCGATTTCTTCGACTTTATAGCCGTTCTGTTCCGCCCAACGCCGAAACATTCGCTCCAGCATTTCACCCCAATCCTGCGAATCGGTACCGCCGGCGCCGGCGTGGATCGCCAGGATCGCGTTTTCAGCGTCATATTCGCCGGAAAGCATCGCCTGTAGCGAAATGCGCTCGACGTGTTCAGTGAGGGTTTGCACTTCGCTCGTCAGCGCTTCAGCCAGCGTATCATCGTTCATACGCGCCAATTCAAGCGTGTCATCGAGATGCGCGCGTAAGCTCGTCCATTGCTCGATCTCCCCCTTCATTCTGGAGATCGTCTGCATGATCTGCTGCGCATTTTTGGGGTTATTCCAAAAATCGGCATCGTTGGTCTGTGCTTCCAACAGGTTGAAGTGACGAATCTTGGCATCGATTTCAAGGCGCTGGTATAAGCCTTCGATGCGCGTTTTCATCGCGGTCAGCGCGTCGATCAGGTGGTTCGTTTCCATAGTGGGTATCATGTGATGGTTAGTTCTCGTCAAACAGGCTTTCCACGAACGAATCCGGGTTGAAAAAGACCAGATCGTTGATGCCTTCGCCCAAGCCGATGTAGTGGATCGGCAGCTTCAAATCGTTGAAAATGGCAAAAATCACGCCGCCTTTGGCGGTGCTGTCCAGCTTGGTCACGATCACACCGGTGACATCGACGAATTCGCGGAATTTCTGCGCCTGCTGAATCGCATTTTGCCCGGTCGTGCCATCCAGCACCAACAGCACTTCATGCGGTGCATCAGGGACAACTTTCTGCGAAACATTCCTGATCTTGGTCAGTTCTTCCATGAGATTGTGATTGGTATGCAGCCGCCCGGCGGTATCGACCAGCAGCACATTCACCCCGCGCGCCCGCGCTGCCGCCGCCGCGTCGAATACCACCGCAGCCGCATCCGAACCGGGCTTATTGGCAATGACGGGAATATTGACCCGTTCGCCCCATTTCTGGAGCTGGTCGATGGCTGCCGCACGAAAGGTATCGCCCGCCGCCAGCATGACTTTGCGCCCCGCAAGGTCGAGACGGCGCGCCAGTTTGCCGATGGTCGTGGTTTTGCCCGACCCATTGACGCCGACGATCAGCACAATCGACAATTCTCGCCCGCTCACGTTCAGCGTCGGCGGGTCGGAAAGCAGTGCGCGCAGGCTTTCTTTGAGCGCATTTTGCAGCGCTTCCGGCTTACTGATGCGCTCTCTTCGCACGCGCACCTGCACATCGTTCAGCACTTTTTGCGTCGTCGTGATGCCCAAATCCGCCTGGATCAACAGCGCTTCGATGTCTTCCCACGTCTCATCGTCAATCTGGGTGCTGCCCAACAACTGGGAAATGCGCCCGAAAAAGGATTGGCGTGTCTTGGACATGCCGCTGCGAAAAATGCTCAACGATTCAACTCCACTGGAATTCGACGATGCGGGTCGAAAACGCCATTTCGTGCGCGTTTTCGCACCAGGCAAGAAGGGTCAATCTAGCGACGACGTAAACGCAAATTATACGGCACGGCGGGGGACTTCACAAGCGCTTTTTGCGCGGATGACCGTATAATGGGTGAGACACAAAAGGACAAGTCGTGACCGATCAACTGACGCATTTGGACGCCGACGGACGGGCGGCGATGGTGGATATCGGCGCCAAGCCGGAAAGCGAACGCACAGCGACGGCGGGTGGCAGTGTGTATATGCAGGCGGAGACGCTGCGTCTCATCAGAGACGGAGCGATCAGAAAAGGCGATGTGCTGACGATTGCGCGCATCGCCGGAATCATGGCGGCGAAGCGAACCGCGGAGATCATCCCGTTGTGTCATCCGATCCCACTCACGCATATCGACGTGCAAATCATGCTGGACGAACCGAACAGCGCCGTTCATATCAGCGCTACCGCGCGCACCGTGGGCAAAACCGGTGTCGAAATGGAAGCGCTGACGGCTGTCACCGCCGCCGCGCTGACGATATACGATATGGCGAAAGCGGTTGACCGTGCGATGCGTCTAAGCGATATTCGGCTGCTGGAGAAACGCGGCGGTCAGCACGGCGATTTTGCCGCGAAGGAATGACGATGCAGGTACAGGTATTGTTGTTCGCCACGCTCAAAGACGCGGCGGGCGGAAACAGGTTCACGCTCAATCTTCCGGGCGAACAGGCGACTGTGGGCGATGTGCGCGATGCGTTAGCGCAAATTCATCCAGCGCTTACTGCGCATTTGCCGAATGCGATTCCGGCGGTCAATCGGGAGTATGCTTTCCCGGCAGATCGCGTGATGGACGGCGACGAAATCGCGTTTTTCCCTCCCGTGAGCGGGGGCGATGGCACCTACGCGACGATCACGCGGTTGGCGGATCAGCCGTTCAGCACGGATGCACTGATCGCGGCGATCACGACGCCGGATACGGGCGCGGTATGCGTTTTCAGCGGGGTGGTGCGCGGACAAACGCGACGCGAACACGATCAGCATGACACGCAGCATTTGGAGTATGAAGCGTATGCGCCGATGGCGCTTGCGAAAATGCGGCAGGTCGCGGACGAAATCCGCCAGCGTTACCCATTGGTGCAGGGGATCGCCGTTGTGCAGCGCGTCGGGCATCTCGAAGTCGGTCAGAATACGATCGTGATCGCCTGTGCCAGTGGACACCGCGATCAGGGGTGTTTTGAAGGCGCACGATACGGGATCGACCGCCTGAAAGAGATCGTCCCGGTGTGGAAACGGGAAGTCCGCGCTGATGGTGCGGCATGGGTCGAAGGGGATTATATGCCGACCCCGAATGACCGTGTCAGATAGCGCGGTGCGGTGTTGTCACCGATCACAGATTGGGTTGCGATTTACCCTGCGTGTGGTACAACCACAGACTAATGCGTTTTTTTCAGCACGGAATGGAACAGTCGATTATGACCAGGCGAGTCGTCGTCACCGGTTACGCGATGATCACCCCGTTGGGGCAGAACGTCGAAACCACGTGGGATGCTGTTAAAGCGGGGAAAAGCGGGATCGATTTCATCACGCGGTTTGACACATCGAAATATAACGTCAAAGTCGCCGCAGAAGTAAAAAACTGGGACGCGACGGCGCATATTCCCGCCAAGGAGACCCGCCGGATGGATCGGTTTCAGACGTTCGTGGTCGCGGCGGCGCACGAAGCAATGAGGCACAGCCATTTCGAGATCGGCGATACGAAATCGGCGCAGCGCACCAGCGTGATCATCGGGTCATCGGTCGGCGGCATCGAAGCATACTACGAAAATGCCAATCTGCTGTTCGAGACGGGCGACCCGCGCCGCATTTCGCCGTTCGGCATTCCGATGCTGCTGGTGGATGGCGGCAGCAATCATGTCTCGATAGAAGTCGGCGCTTTAGGCACGTCTGCCACGCCGATCAGCGCATGTGCAACGGGCGCGGACTGCATCGGTCATGCCTTCGACCTGATCCGGCTTGGTCGTCTGGATCAGGCATTGGCGGGCTGCGGCGATGCGCCGATCATCCCGATCGGGATCGCGGCATTCGACCGTATGGGCGCGTGTTCGCGCGAAGATCACATGCCGGTGCGGGCATCGCGTCCGTTTTCAAAAGACCGCCCTGGTCTGGTATTTGCCGAAGGTGCGGCGGTGATGGTACTGGAAGCACTGGAACACGCCAAAGCGCGCGGCGCGACGATCTACGCTGAACTGATCGGGTTTGGCAGTACATCGGATGCTTTTCACCTGACAGCACCGCACCCCGAAGGATTGGGCGCTGCGGCGGCAATGCAAATGGCGCTCGACGACGCGGGGTTGAGCGCTCCAGACATCGATTACATCAACGCGCATGGCACAGGCACGAGCCTGAATGACGCGATGGAAACCAAAGCGATCAAACAGGTGTTGGGCGAACATGCTTACCATGTGCCGGTCAGTTCGACCAAAAGTATGACCGGGCATGGGATGGGCGCGACCGCCGCGATGGAAGCGATCTTTGCGTGTTTAGCGCTGCGCGACCAAGTGGCGCCGCCGACCATCAACCTCGATGACCCCGACCCGGAATGCGATCTCGATTATGTGCCGCACACCGCACGTCAGATGCAGATTGAGCATGTGATGAGCAACTCGTTTGGGTTCGGCGGTCATAATGTCGCGCTGATCTTCCGGTCATATCAACCTTGATCATGACGCCCGAAGCGTTTGCGCAGCGAAACAAGCTCAGGTTCAAGCGCCCCGAACTGCTCATCGAGGCGCTGACGCACCGGTCGTATGTCAACGAACACGACGAACCTGGTGTGAGCGACAATGAACGACTGGAATTTCTGGGCGATGCGGTCCTCGGGTTCGTGGCAGGCGAATGGCTGTTCACGCGCTTTCCCGATCTGCCGGAAGGCGAATTGACTCGCCTGCGCGCAGCGCTGGTGCAGCGTGATGCGCTGGCTGCGCTGGCACGTGAGTCCGAATTGGGCGCGGCGCTGCGGATTGGCAAAGGCGAAGAAGCGAACGGCGGACGCGAACGCGATAACAATCTGTG
>Ga0224723_1000795_pt1 | contig 20826 bp, 18 predicted proteins | sample Balambano_FR2_Me_FD_161647 | JGI IMG/M metagenome (GOLD analysis project Ga0224723, IMG submission 161647) | Freshwater sediment microbial communities from Lake Towuti, South Sulawesi, Indonesia - Balambano_FR2_MetaG | ecosystem: Environmental > Aquatic > Freshwater > Lake > Sediment | place... | reverse complement strand
GCCTGGGCGCGCACCCAACGGGCTGTCACGATCACGATCGCGGCCACAGACGACAAGGCTTATCTGATCGACAGCTTCGGCGCGGCGCAGATCGTCCGCCCGGTGGACGGCATTTATCGGCTCGATCTGCCCCCGGCGGTCTGTGAGGACGCGGATGGGGAAGGCTGTGTGGTCGGCGGGGCGGCGCTGATGCTGGCTCAGCCTGCAGGAGACGCGCCCGCGCACGAGATCATCGACGGCCAGCCCTCCCCGCTGACTTTTGGCGACGGCGAGTCGTAGACGCCGATCCGCGACCCGCCCTTATGTGCGTTATTCCACCGGTTCGAGATAATACTCGCCGTCGGCGCTTTCTGCCGTCCACGCCGTGACCTGCTCGGTGATCACCTCAAACCACACGATGCCATCGGCGCAGACCGGGCCATCCACCACGTCGAAAATGGCCCCGGCGGGCATCTCACCCACGCGCTCTCCCGCCAGCGACGGCTGCGTGCGCAGATTATTTGGCGCACCCGGCAGCACGATCCCCTGGCCGCCGACCGTCAGCCGGGGTGCTGGCGCGCCGGGGCAGGTAAAACCTTCCGCCAGGTCGCGGATCGGTTCCGCAGAGACCGTCCACCGTCCGCCGCCCCAGGCCAGATCAAACATCCGGTTGGCGACGATGGCAAAGGTCGATTCGCCATCACGCCACACGCCAAGCAGGGCTTCGGCAGGCACGGTGGACTCGCTGGTGATGTACGCCGCCGCCGCTCCATCCGGCGACAGTTCTACATGGGTAAATGGGGTGAAATCCGCGTTGATCCGATCCGGGATGATCGCGCCGTCCGGGGCGCGAAGCTGCCACATAAACGGGTAAACGCTGTCCTCGCGGCTGCCGGGGATGGCCGTGACTGCCAGCGACTCATCAGGGTTAGTCGCGCTGCGCAGTTCCAGGCTGCCGGTCAGGGGTTCGCGTTCGCCGGTCAGGAGATCGACGAGTTCGATCCCGGTCTGGTTGTAGACCAGCGCCAGCTTTTCCTCGCCGTCGTCGTCTACCAGCACAAAATCCATCAGCGCGTTGCTGGCTTCGGCGGGCGTGGCGGCGATCGTGTTCAGCAGGGTTCCATCCTCCGCGTAGATCAGAACATTGGTCTCGCCGCGCTGTGTCGTGGTGTTGTAGGTGTAAGACCGCACCACAAACCCGGTTTGGCCCCACAGAAACGTGGTCGGCGCGGGGACTCCATAGCCGATCGGCAGTTCCGGGACGATCACGCGCTGCTCGCCGCTGGCGATGTCATGGACGATCAGGCTGTCGCCGGCATCCAGCGGATAGCGCAGTTCGGTCCAGGCGACCTGATCGCCGTCGGGCGACCACACTGGTTCAGAACGCACGCGGCTGTTTTCTTCCTGCTCGTCGGACATGAACACCGCGTCTTCTGGCTGCCCGGCGATCCGCGTTTCTTCACCGGTGAGCAGGTCGCGCAGGATCAGGTCATTAGGGAGCGGGCCGCCGCCTACACCGCCGATCTCAAGCAGCACATCGACCACCAACTGCGGCAGCGCATCATAAACCAGCAGCGCTCGATCCGGCGACAGCGCGATCGATCCGATATAGCCCCATTCCGTCAGCCGGGTAAGTTCATTCGTGGTCGGGTCAACGGTGTGGACATCGCCAGTGAGGACGATGTAGATAGGCGCAGAGTGGCCCTGCGCGCTGGATGATTGAACCCCGGTGAAGAGCAGCGCGAGCGCGGCCAGAATAATGATCAGTCTGTGCATTTTGATCACGGCTCCTTATGAACATAAACCCGTTCTGGTCAAAGCCTGCATTTGGCATCATAATCCAGAAGTCCCATCAAAGATAAACCCACCTGATGAATTGTAGGAAACCGGGATGAGCGAGAACGGCCAGCCAAACATTCTGAACAAGCCGAAGCACGAGATGAAATTTTCCTATGGCGGCCAGGCCGTCATCGAGGGGGTGATGATGCGCGGCGCGCACCAGTTCGCGGTGGCCGCGCGTGACCCGGAAGGGCGGATCGTCGTCCACGAACAGCCGATCAACAAGGCGCTCTATCGCGGCTGGATCAGCAAGACGCCCTTTGTGCGCGGCGTGGTCGGCCTGTGGGACGCGCTGGGCCTCGGCACACGCGCGCTGATGTGGTCGGCGGATGTGGCGGTCGGCGAGGAGGAGGAAGTCAACTTCAACGGCCCGGTCGGGTTTGCGACGATCGCCGTCGCCCTGCTGATCGGCGTCGGGGTTTTCTTTCTGCTGCCCACGCTGGCGGCGACCGGCATCGGTGACGCGCTCGGCCTCAGCACATCCTACACTGTGGAACGGGAAGTGACTGAAGCCGCGCAGACCGTGACCGAAACCCGCTTCAGCGCCGGCCCGATCCTGATCAACCTGATCGAAGGCGTGATCCAGCTTGCGATGCTGATCGGCTATATCTGGCTGATCGGGCGCATGGACGATGTGAAACGGCTGTTCGGCTATCACGGCGCGGAACACAAGACAATCAACGCTTATGAAGCTGGCGCAGAACTGACGCCCGAAATCGTCGCGCAGTATCCGATCGAACATCCCCGCTGCGGCACAGCCTTTCTGCTGACGGTGGTGTTCGTCAGTATATTTGTCTTCTCGCTGCTTGGCCGCCCGCCGCTGCCGCTGCTGATCCTCTCCCGCGTGATCCTGATCCCGGTGATCGCCGGGATCGCCTATGAACTGCTGCGCTGGACGGCGCGTAACATCGAAAAGCCGTGGGTGCGCGTGATCGTCAAGCCGAATCTGGCCTTGCAGCACCTGACCACGCGCGAGCCGGATCGGGACATGATCGAGGTGGCGATCACCGCCTTTAAGCGGGTGCTGCTCTCCGAACAGTTGATCACCGAAGACGACGCGGCCATCCCCACGGAACTGCGCCCGCAGAAGACCAGTTTTGCCAAACAGACCGCCGGCGATTGATCGCCCCGCGCGTGAGGGACGATCCACCGTTGTCCTTCACGCATCCCCCTTTTTCGCCCAGACCGCGTAGAGCGGATCGACGCCCGGCGTGGAGGTGATACTGGCCTGGAGGTCTACCCAGCCGCCAGATTCTTCAAAATATGAGGACACCAGCGCGATATGCTGCCGGTCGGTAGTCGCCAGCCAGATCGCAACCGCTTTGGTTGGAAAGCAGCGGTTAGAAAATGTCATCAGGAAAGGCGCGCCGGGTTTCAGCACCCGGTTTACATCACGCAAGACTTCGATCGGGCGTGTGAGGTACTGCACAGACACGGTGCAGAACGCGCCATCGAATTCAGCATCGTCAAACGGGAGGATCGGATCGGCGTTCAGATTATGGACGACGTAATCCGTAAGCTGAGGGTTGTCGGCCATTTCGTCGGCGTTCATGCCCAGGCCCGCCACCCGCGCCGGACTGAGATCATCCGGCAGGTGTGACCGCCAACTGCTCATCAGGTCGAGATAAACCCCGCCCGGCGGCAGCAGATCGCCCAGATGATGCCGCACCGCCGCAATCGCGTGATCGTCGATATGAACGACTTTGCGCCCCGTCGTGTAAAACAGTTCGTCACGGCTCATATCCTGCCTGAGAAAATACTCATCCGGGAAACGCTCGGTCATTCCATTATTCCTGTGAACGATTACATTACAATACAATACATCGCTCGCTGTCGAGTGTTCAGCCTGTCCGCTTACTCATCATGCCTGACTCGAAACTTTCCGACCTGCTCATTCCACCTCCGCAGGCGCGCTGGCTGATCCGCCCTGATCCGGCGCGTCCTCGATCTCCTCGATCAGGTCGCGGGCGGCAGGGGCATCGGGATGACCGGGCGACGCGGCGACCACCTGCAACAGCGGCAGCGCGCGGGCCGATTGTCCGTCGGCGTAGTGGCGGCGCGCATCCAGAAAGGTCAGGTGCAGTTCCAGCGCGTCCTTAAGCTGCGCGAAACGTGCCTCGCCCGAACTGCTTTCTGTAGCCGCAATTCCGCGCGCGATCTCCTCGGTATTGCCGCTGAGGAGCAGTTTGTAGAGCTGGTTGTACATCACTTCCGCGTTCAACCGCCGGCGGACTTCGGCCCGCACGTCAGCCAGCGCGGGCAGATCTTCCAGCACCACGGGCGGATAGGTGCTGTCTAACTGGCCGAGCAGTTCCCCGGCCTGCACAATATCGCGGTAGACCAACTCCTGAATCTGATCCAGCATTTGGGCCGCGCTGCGCAGATAATCCTGGTAGGTTTGCGCCTGCCAGCGATATTCTTCCAGCCGCGTCAGCAGACCCTCGAGCGAGGGGTCTTTGCCGGTGAAGTGCGTTTGCGCCGCGCCGCCGATCTCGATCACCTGCTCCATGCGTTTGCTGTTGAAGGCGTTTTCAGCGTCTTCCAGCGCCTGTTCAAGCTGGCGCACCATCCCGGCGATGATCCGTTCGCGGGTCGGGTTCAGTGTGGGCGCGCCGGAGTAAGTCTGGTGCGCCTCGGCGTACAAATCCCACGCGCCGATCGGGTTCTCGTCCGCCAGCCGCAGGGCCTGTCGCGCGCGGCGTTCGGCTGTCTCCAGCAGGCGCAGATCGTGGGTGGCCCGCGCTTCGACGGCGCGCAGTTCAGCCCGTACATCTTCTTTCAGAAAACGATCCAGCCGGTCACGTCCCGCCAGCTTTTCCAGCGCCGCCTGGGGCTGAAAGCCGCGCAAAGCCTCGTCCGCCCGCTGCATCAGCGTCAAGGCCTGATCCGCCGCCCACACCCACGCCAGCCGTTCCAGTTCTTCGCGCGCCTCCGCCGGAGTGACCATGCGATCAAACGCAGTGGAGTCTTTACTGGTCAGGTCGGCGATCACACGAAAGCGCGGGATCAGGTCGCCCGGTAAAACACGCTCCAGCGCTTCCAGCGCCTCGGCATAGCGATCGTGATCCAGCGCGTCGCGGTAGATGCGTCCGAGCGCCGTTTTCTGCGTCACGAACCGGTCTGCGCGCTGCAAGAGGGATTCCAGGCTGGGGTTGCCTGGTGTTTCCGCTGTCGCCGCCGTCGCCACATCGCGCGCTTTGATGAGATAATTCTTCAGCAGATGATCGGGGTGGCCGGGCGGATCGGCCCGTTCCAGTTCGCTGACCTTGCGCCATAAATCTTCGCAGTGGGCGATCACCCCGCGCGCCTGAAGGTCGCCCTGTTTCTGCCGCGCGCGTTCCGTCACCCGCTGGCGATAATGATCCAGCTCGCGTTCGCCGCCGTCCTTGACTGCGCTCTGCCACTGCGCCAGCCGTTGATTGGCCGCCTCAATGTTGAACGTCAGCAGGTCACTGTGCAGATTCTCTTCCAGCCAGTCGCGCGCGTCCGACCGTTTCCAGTCGGCCAGCAGTTCTTGCAGCGCATCAATTTTCTCCAGCGCCTGCTGCAGATCCTCACCGGCAATAGCGGCGCGAATCTGATCAACGGCTGCCAGGGCGCGGTCTCGTTCCAGGGGGCGGGTTTCGGCCATGCGTCGTTTGCTCCGGGTCAGTGAGGATCGGCGAGCATACGCATCGATTGTACCGCGTTTGCGCGCCACACGGCTTAAAAAGCGGGTTAAGCATGGGGCGAACCGGGCGGAGTCGCAGCTTTCTAACCCGGCTGCCCCTGATCGTGCCGTTCGAGCAGCAGCAGGATATTCCCGGCAGGATCGGCGAAGTAGACCCAGCGATGCCGTTCCGTGTCCGACTGCCAGCTTAAAATGTCTGACCGCAGTCCGACGCCCTGATCGCGCAGATGCGTCAATGCCGCGTCCAGATCGCTGACCAGAAACGCGATGGCGGGCGCGTGGGCGTTCTGGCGGGAGGCGGTCGGTGTGTGGCTGGCGAGAATTTCCAGCCGCGCACGGTCATCGATCGAGAAATAGGCATAGTTGGCCGTGCTTTCCAGCACCGGCAGCTTCAGCGTGTGCTGATAAAAGTCCCGCGCCGCCGGATCATCGCTGACGATCCCGATCCACGCGATGCCGATAACTTCAATGCTCATGGATAATTGCCGCTGTGCCACGTCCAGTCCTTGCCGTCCGCAGCGGTGAACTGCGCGAAATCTGCCGGGCCGTTTTTGAAGGTTTCGCGCCACGCAGCGATGCGGCCCTCGCGGAGCGTGACCACGCAGAGGCCGTGATCCGCCGTTGGCTTGCCTTCCCGCCCGAAGGTAAATTCCGCGCAGCCGATCTGCGTGTCGGCGTTGAACCAGATGTTATGCAGCGTGAGATACGTGCCGGGTTTCAGCGCGCCGAAATACGGTCGCAGTTGATCGTGCCCGTGAAAAAACTGCGCATCCGGCGGTTCCATATAGGTCGCATCCGGCGTAAAACAATCCAGCGCCGACTCGGTGTCCTGTGCCGACCACGCCGCCGCCAATTTGGTCATGAGCGCCGCAAAATCGGTATGTGTGAAGGGAATGGTCATCGTTTTTCAGCTCCTTTCAGCAATTCACTGGCTGCGTTCTGCAACGTCGCCACTCTGGGACATATCTCCTAATGCTTCAGCAGCCTCAGCAATCATCAACAGTGCGTTATGAGGCGAAGTCGGTGTGTCAGCAGGGTTGTTATCCTGAAGCGCGTCAATCATGACCTGTACAATCGATTTTTGATCTCGTTCCGCCTGGGCCTGCAACCGCCGAAAAAGTGTCTCATCCAGATCGATACTGATTTGAACCATCGTTCACCACTCCTGTTAACTGCCTGACCCTGATCCTATCACGAATCGCCTGCCAGCCGTTTCAGCTCGTACAGCTTGGTCAGCGCCTCGATCGGGCTGAGATCGTCGATCTTGATCGCGCGCAGCAAATCGACAGCGGGATGCTCGCCCGCCGGGCCTTGATCTGCGCTGGCTTCCCCGGCGAACAGGCTCATCTGCCCCGGCGCGACCTTCCGGCGTGGTTTTGCGTTTCTGGCATTTTGCGCCGGCGCGATCTCGAAGCTGCCGCCCTCGCGCTCCAGCATCGCCAGCAGTTCGCGGGCGCGTTCCACCACCGGGCGCGGCATCCCGGCCAACTGCGCCACATGCACGCCATAGCTGCGATCTGCGCCGCCGGGCAGAACACGATGCAGAAACACAATATCCTCGCCGCGTTCGGTCACACCGACGTTGAAGTTGCGCGCGCGCGGCAGAATCTCTGGCAGGGCGGTCAGTTCGTGGTAATGGGTGGCGAACAGCGTGCGGCAGTTCAGGCGAGGGCTGTTGTGAATATATTCGATCACGGCGCGGGCGATCGCCAGGCCGTCATAGGTGGATGTGCCGCGCCCCACTTCATCAAGGATCAGCAGGCTGCGCCGCGTGCTGCCGCTGAGAAGCCGCGCCGTCTCCACCATTTCGACCATAAAGGTGCTTTGTCCGGCGTGAATCTCATCCTGCGCGCCGATGCGGGCAAAAATGCGATCCACCAGGCCGATAGTTGCCTCATCTGCCGGGACGAAGCTGCCGATCTGCGCCATCAGCGTGAGGATCGCCACCTGCCGGATATAGGTCGATTTGCCAGACATATTCGGCCCGGTGATGATGTGGATGCGCGACATGGAGTCAAAATGCGCGTCGTTGGGCACGTAGCGTGTGCCGCTTTCCAGCAGCTTTTCAACCACCGGGTGACGTCCATCGCGGATGATGAGCAGATCGTCCTCGGTCAGTGTGGGGCGGGCGTAACCCTCGCGCATGGCGACTTCGGCCAGGGACAGCACCACATCCAGCCGGGCGATCATGCGCGCCGTGTTCAGCAGCCGTTCCGCGCTGCGGGCGATCGACTGGCACAGGTCGTCGAACAGGCGGCGTTCCACACTCAGAATCTGTTCTTCGGCGTTCAGCACCAGCGTCTCGTATTCTTTGAGTTCCGGCGTGATGTACCGTTCCGCGTTGACCATCGTCTGCTTGCGGATGTAATCGTCTGGCACTTTGCTGGTGTGGGTGTGGGTCACTTCGATGTAATAACCGAACACCTTGTTGAATCCGACCTTGACCGACGCGATCCCGGTGCGGCGGCGTTCGTGCGCTTCCAGGTTGGCGATCCAGTCGCGCGCGGCGCGGGTCGCTTCCAGAATATCATCCAGTTCCTGTGCATAACCGGGCCGGATCACACCGATGTTGTTGAGGTTGGCTGGCGGTTCGTCAACCAGCGCAGCCTGGATGCTTTCGTACACATCCTCGCACGAGTCCATGCGGTCGGCCAGCGGCTTGAGCGCGGCGATCGGGCTGATCAGCGCGCACAGGGCCGGGACTGCCGCCAGGCTGGTCGCCAGACCCCACAGATCGCGCGGGCCGGCACGCCCGATCAACAGGCGGTTGGTGAGCCGTTCCATATCAGACACCGATCTGAGAATTTCAGCCAGTTCCAGACGCAGCACTTCGTCGCGCGTCAGCGCCTCGACCGCATCAAGCCGTGCATTGAGCTGGGCGAGGTTCAGCAGCGGCTGGCTGATCCAGCTTCGCAGCAGGCGCGCGCCCATTGCCGTCAGGGTGCGATCGAGCGTATCCAGCAGGCTGCCGCGCGTCTTGCCGCCGCGAATCGTCTCCGTGAGTTCCAGGTTGCGCCGTGTAAAATGATCCAGCACCATGAATTCGCTGGTCGAATAACTGCGGATCGTGGTCAACTGCGCCAGGGTAGATTTCTGCGTGTCTCGCAGATACCCCAGCAGCGCCCCCGCCGCGCTGATGGCATGTTGCTGATCCTTCAGCCCATAGCCTTCCAGCGTGCGGACGTGAAAATGATCCAGCAGCATCTGATGCGCGCCGGACGGTTCAAAACGCCAGTCCTGAAGCGGCGTCAGATAACTGCCCGGCGGCAGTGTGACCCCGCGTTTAGCCCACGCTTCGGGAATGATCACCTCACGCGGGGCCAGGCGGGAGAGTTCTTCCAGCACCAGCACGGCCGCATTTTCGCCTTCAAGCTGCGTAGCCGCGAATTCGCCGGTGGAAATATCGGCGTAGGCGATCCCAGCCAGCCGCCATGCGCCGCTTTCCGGGCTGCCCACCGGGAACACCGCCATCAGGTAATTGGGCCGGTCTTCGGCCAGCAGTTCCGGCTCGATAATCGTACCGGGCGTGATCACCCGTGTGACCTCGCGCTCCACCGGGCCGCGACCATCCGGCTCCGTCATCTGATCGCACACCGCGACGTGATACCCCTTCTCGATCAGGCGCGCGATGTAATTTTCCGCCGCGTGATAGGGGACACCAGCCATCGGCGTGCGCGGGCCATCCTTGCTGAAGCTGCGCCCGGTCAGCGTCAGGTCAAGCTCGCGGGCGGCGATCTCCGCGTCTTCGTCGAACATCTCATAAAAATCGCCCAGGCGGAAGAACAGAATGCAGTCCGGGTGCTGCTGTTTGATGTCTAAATACTGCTGGCGAACTGGTGTCACGCGCGCCATGGGATAAGTATCCTGTTGTTGGTCTGTATGACAGGAATTTTGTGCTGGATTATGTTATTCTAGCAAACACACAGGTTGAGCTTCAACACTTCAGGGATCGTTTCATGCGCAGCGACAGCGAGGGGGCTATGGCAGAGGTAGTCATTGGCGTCGATCTGGGGGGGACTCGCATTCGCGCGGCGCGCCTGGACGCCAGGCTGACGGTACTGGAGCGTGTGGAGACGCCCACCCTGGCGCATGAGGGGCTGGAGCCGACGATCGAGCGCATCAAAGCGCTGATCCGCCAGGTGTGGCCTGCTGCGGGGGAGACAGTCACGGGGATCGGTATTTCCGCGCCCGGCCCGCTGAACCCGAAAACAGGTGTGGTGGTCGCACCGCCTAATCTGCCCGGCTGGCATAACATCCCTCTCGGCGATCTTCTGCATGAAACCTTTCATGTCCCGGTTTACGTCGGCAATGATGCTAACGTGGCGGCGCTGGCGGAGGCGGTTCTGGGCGCGGGGCGCGGCTACCGTCATGTGATCTATCTCACCGTCAGCACCGGGATCGGCAGCGGCATCATTATTGATGGCGAGATGCTGCTGGGCCGGGACGGACTGGCGGCCGAAGCCGGCCACATGGTGATGCTGGTCGGCGACCGCGTATCTACGCTGGAAACGGAAGCCGCCGGGCCGGATATGGCCGCGCAGGCGGTGGCGCGCATCAGGGCGGGTGAAGTGTCGATCATCTCCGAGATGGTCGATGGTGATCTCGACAATGTGACCGGCGGCATCGTCGGCCATGCCGCGCAGGAAGGCGATGCGCTGGCCCGGTCGATCCTCGCGCGCAGCGGGCGTCTCGTCGGCCTGGGGATTGTGAATCTGCTGCATCTGTTTAACCCCGATATTGTCATCGTCGGCGGCGGCGTGACCCACGCGGGCGATCTGCTGTTCAGGCCGATGCGGGCAGCGATCGAGCACTACAGCATTGATGAAGCCTACTGGCGCGACACCCTGATCGTCACGCCTGCGCTGGGTGAGGATGTCTCCGTGATGGGCGCGGCGGTGCTGGCGGCCACCAAAGGCGGCGTGGAAGATGTCGCCTCAGTGATCGCGCGCCTGGAGGCGATGACGGCCCGCTAACGCCCGTCTGCCCAAAGTTGAAGCTTCAGCCCCGGCCTCATACAAATATCACCTGCGGCCTTTTCTAGATAGAACAGGCGTTCATTATAGCGCGCAGGCAGTCGTTCTGCAAGCACAGTTGGCCGCCATCAGGCCTGCGCCGCTCGTATTGCTCCTTTCATAGACGTTTCTATTGTTGATCCGCTTGCCGCCCATGTTACAATCCCTTCATGCTGATGTTACCGGATTTTCGCGTCCGCCAGCGGGATTTTCTGCTGGAAATTTTGCGCGCCATCACCGCCCAGCTTGACCTGGGAGAGGTGCTCAAACGCGCGCTGGAAGCCTCGATCGCCATGCTGGCCGGGCAGATGGGATTCGTCGCGCTGCGGTCGTCTGACGGTCGCTTTTACGTGCGCGCCATCATTGGCCTCGACAGCAGCCTGATCCCCGTGATTAATAACCACCTGCACGATATCCTGCCGAACATTGACGAGGGGGTGGACTTCCCGACCTTTGAACAGAAACTTCCGCTCATGATGACGGAGATTGACGCCGCGCTGAAACAGAGTGTGGCGCTGCCGCTGGTGGTGGCTGGTGAACCGCTCGGCATGATGATCGTGTTCCGCACTTTTCGCAGCAATGCGACCGTCAACGATCTGCAAATCCTCCAGAGCTTCGCCGATCAGGCCGCGATCGCAGTACATAACGCCCAGCTTTATGAGCGCATCGATCACGAGCGTAAGCGGCTGGTCGCCATCCTGGAATACAGCGGCGACGGCGTGATGATCCTCAGCGCCAACCTGACGATCCTGCGCGTGAACAAGGCTCTGGAACGGATCACCGCCTGGCCGGCGGCGGACGCGATCGGCCAGCATCAGTCCGCCGTGATCGTCTGGAAGCGGCTGGAAGGCGGCGACCTTCAGCAGGCGCTTGACGAAGGCTGGCCCTTCAGCCCGGCTTATGGCGCATCTGCTCAGACCGGCCTGTATGTAGAAGGCGATCTGCTCCGCCGCGATGGGCTGCCCCTCAGCATCGGGATCACCTACGCGCCGTTGCTCAACGCCGAGGGTCGTCTGGCGAATATCATCGCTAATGTGCGCGATGTGACCAACTTCCGCAAATCCCAGGAAATGCAGAGTACCTTCGTCTCCGTCATCTCGCACGAACTGAAAACCCCGGTCGCCATTATCAAGGGTTATGCCGCCACGCTGCGCCGCCCCGACGCCAACTGGGAGCCACACATGATCCAGGAATACCTGGCTGTGATCGAAGATGAAGCCGACCGGCTGAACGCGCTGATCCAGAACCTGCTGACCGCCAGCAGGCTCCAGGTCGAGCGGGAGATGAGCCTCGATCGCGGCGAGGTCTGGCTGTCTGATCTGGTCGAGACGGCGGTGCTGCGGATGCAGGGTCAGAGCGCCAATCACGAATTTTATGTCAGTTTCCCACCCGACTTTCCCACGCTGATCGCAGATGAGGCCCGCCTGCGCCAGGTGATCGACAATCTGCTCAGTAACGCCGTCAAATACTCGCCAGACGGCGGGCGGATCGAGGTCGGCGGGTCGCATGACGATCACACGATCACAGTATACGTGCGCGATCCGGGCGTCGGGCTGACGCTGGAGGATCAGGCGCGCGTATTCGACCGTTTCTACCGCGTGGAAGGGTCGCTCAGCCGCAAAACGCAGGGGGCTGGCCTGGGCCTTTTTCTTGCAAAGGCGATTATTGAGGCGCACGGTGGCATGATGGGTGTAAACAGCGAGCTGGGGCAGGGAGCAACCTTTTACTTCACGCTTCCGCGACTTCCCCAGGCGTCGTTCGATTAAGCTATCAGCCGAAATTAAATCACGACAATAGTCGCGTGGCTTTAACCGGAGTGCGCCAAAAAAACCAGTTCGCAGCGGCACAATTTTCGCACTTAGGTTTAATCCAGGTCATTTCGGGGATGGGAAGCCCGCCGCGACTTTGCGATAATACACGTACTTTTGCCAATATACCCCCTGTGTGTAATGTGACGCTGAATTGGAGATACCATGTCTGTCACCAATCCGATGACGATTCGCTGTACCGCCTGCGGCAGCCCGGTCAACACGGTGGTTCGTGTGCTGCTCGATGTCTCTGACGATCCCCAGGGGAAGGCGCTGCTGCTCAACGGACGCCTGAACCAGGTGGACTGCCCGCAGTGCGAAACCCGCAACAACATCCTCGCGCCGATCCTCTATCACGATCCGGAAAAAGAACTGCTGATCGCCTATATTCCTATGGAGTTGAAGTTCAATAAGGATCAGGAAGAGCGCGCGATCGGCGATCTGATGCGCAATCTGCCCAAAGACAATTTTCGGGGTTATATGTTCGCGCCGAAGCGGTCGCTGACCATGCAGGGCTTGATCGAACAGGTGCTGCAAGCGGACGGGGTGACGCCGGAGATGCTCGAACGTCAGCGCCAGCGCGTGCTGCTGGCCCAGCAGTTGGTCGAGGCCCCGGAAGATCAGCTCGACTCGAGGGTGGCACAGCACGACGCCGAGATCGACCGCCAGTTCTTCCAGACACTGACCATGCTGGCGCAGCGGTTGGCGGAAGCGGGCGAGGTCGAGTCCGCGCAGCAGGTGATCGTCCGGCAGGGGATGATCGCGGAGCGTTCGACCGCCGGGCAGGAGTTGATCCGCGCGCAGGAAGGCCAGATGAGAACGATTGAAGAGGTGGCGCACGCGCTGGAATCGCTGGGCGATCAGGCCACCCGCGCCGATATTCTCGATCTGGCGATCCGCTTCCAGGACGACGACACCCGGCTGGAAGCGCTGGTTGGGCTGGCGCGCGGCGCGTTTGATTATCAGTTCTTCCAGGAGATGACCGTGCGCATCGGGAGGTCTCCGGCGACGGAACGCGACGCCCTCGATGCTCTGCGCGATCGGCTGGTGGCGCTTACGGCGCAGGCTGATCAGCAGGCGCAGGCCGCGGCGCGGAACGCCGTAGCCTTCCTCCAGGCGTTGATCAACAGCCCAGACCCGGACGCCATGATCGCGGAAAATATGCCCATGATCGATGATACATTCATGAATGTCCTGGTCGCCAATATCCGTGAAGCGGAACGACGCGGCGACCTCAACGCCAGCACAGTCCTGCGGGATGTGTATGAACGGGTGCTGGCCGCGCTGCGCGATAATATGAGTCCAGAGATGAACTTTATCAATCAAATGCTCTCGGCGGACACCGATATGGACGCCCGCCAGATGCTCGCGCAGCAGTCCGGTCAATTTGACGAAACGCTGCTGGACGTGATGGATGCCATCGGTCAGGCGCTTGAGCAGCAGGACGGCGACCCGGCGCTTATGGCGCGTCTCTCAATGCTGCGCCAGGAAGCCGCCGCGCTGATCGGCCTCTGATCCGCGCCTGTTAGCCCTTGATGAGTGTAAACGGACTTTAGTCCGTTTATAATGAAAGATCAGTTCGGCTGGCAGCGTCTCACTGGATGTAGCCAAAGGAGCAGTAGCGATGGAAATTCTTGGCCTTCACCACATTACGCTTGTGACCTCCAACGCGCAGCACACCGTCGATTTTTACACGCAGGTGCTGGGGCAGCGTCTGGTCAAGAAAACCGTGAACTTCGATGATCCCGGCAGCTATCACCTCTATTTCGGCGACGAGGTGGGCCGCCCTGGGACGGCGATCACGTTTTTTGAGTGGCCGAACGCGCCCAAAGGTCACTTCGGCATTGGCGGCACGCATCACCTGGCGATCCGCGTGGCGGATTACGATGGCCTGCTGAAGTGGAAGCGCCGCCTGACCGATCTCGGCCTGTCCGTGGACGGCCCATTTGACCGGCATTACTTCAAATCGATCTACTTCCGTGATCCCGACGGCGTGATCCTGGAGATCGCCACCGACGGCCCCGGCTGGACGATTGACGAGACGCCGGACGCGATTGGCACGGAATTTCGCGCGCCGCCAGCGGAAATGATGCTGGCGAACCGCGATGCGGAGGCGATCCGGGCGCTGACGTGGCCCGACCCCGTGCCGGAGATCACCGACGACATGGCGCTGCTGAACGGGATGCACCACATCACCGCCATTGGCAGCAGCATCCAGCGCACTCATGAATTTTTCCACGGTGTGCTGGGTCTGCGCCGGGTGAAGATGACGGACAACTTCGACGATCCCGGTTCCGCGCACTGGTACTGGGGCGTGGGTGACGGCGCGCCGGGGACGATCCTTACCTACTTCGAGCGCGATCCGAAGAAAACCCGCTTCGCCAGCATGGGCGCCGGGCAGACCCATCACTACGCCTTTGCCGTGGCCGATGAAGACGTTCAGCGCAATTTCCAGGCGCGTTTGCGCAGGGCGGGCTATCGCGTCTCGCAGATTCTGGATCGGCAGTATTTCAAAAGTATCTATACCAACGATCCCGATGGTCATATCGTCGAACTGGCGACCGCAGGCCCTGGCTTTACTGTGGATGAGGATCGGGAAAGCCTCGGCACGCGCGTGATGCTGCCGCCCTGGCTGGAACCGCAGCGTGAGTCGATCGAGGCTGCGCTCACGCCGATCACGGTTGAGCCGTGGCGTGTGCCGCAGGAGGCACGCTGATGACCGGGCTAAACCACGAAAACGGCCCGATCTATTCGGCAGGGGCGGCGCTGGAACAGGCATCCGGCGCGATGATCCTGATCCACGGACGTGGGGCGACCGCGCCCAGCATCCTGTCGCTGGCGGCAGAATTTCAGCAGCCGGGGCTGGCCTTTCTCGCGCCGCAGGCCGCCGGAAACACCTGGTATCCGTACCCGTTCATGAGTCCGCTGGAGGCCAACGAACCGGCGCTGTCGTCCGCGCTGCGCACGATCCAGCACACGCTGGAGCAGGTGCGTCAGGCTGGCATCCCGGACGAGAGAATCGTGCTGCTGGGTTTTTCTCAGGGCGCGTGCCTCACGCTGGAATTTGCGGCCCGCAACGCCCGGCGTTACGGCAGTGTGATCGGTCTCAGCGGCGGGTTGATCGGCCCCGATGACACCCCGCGCGATTATCCGGGTTCGCTGGATGGCACGCCGGTGTTTCTGGGTTGCAGCGATGTCGATTTTCACATTCCGGTGGGGCGCGTGCATGAATCGGCGGAGGTGATGTCCCGGCTCGGCGGCCACGTCACCAAGCGCATTTACCCCGGCATGGGGCATACCGTCAACGAGGACGAGATCGCCTATGTGCGCGATCTGCTGGCCGCGCTGGTTACGACGTAGCAACCGCTCCCTGTGAAATCAGGCCGCCGCGCTGATCGCTGTTACGATCGGCGGGCGGCTTTTTGATTCCCCGCCACGGTGTCGCCTTAGCACATCAACAGCCTGGAAGCCACGGGTATCGTGGATCATCTTGGCTGATTTGCTCGCCTGGCGCGGATTCAGTCCCAAATTCGTGTAGAATGAACCCTAGACGCCCGAAACGACCGCGCCCGCCACAGGGATCGCAACCCTGACGCGACACGGGGTTTTTAAGCGGTAACGGCATTGCAGCGCTCGCCACTGAATGAACGGCACGTGAAGAGTCAGATGACACAAAATCCACATTACTCGGTTGTGATCCCGATCCACAACGAAGAAGGCAATCTCGATCTGCTGTATCAGCGCCTGTCCCGTGTGCTCGACTCCACCGGCGAAAGCTGGGAGCTGGTGATGGTCAACGACGGCAGCCGCGATCGATCGCCGCAGATGATGGACGCGCTGTCCGCCGCCGACCCGCGTGTGAAAGCCGTCCACTTTGCGCGCAACTTCGGCCATCAGGTCGCCGTCACCGCCGGGATGGATTACGCTACCGGGGATGCGGTGGTGCTGATCGATGCTGACCTTCAGGATCCGCCGGAGGTCATCCTGGAGATGATCGAACGCTGGAAGGCCGGGTTCGATGTGGTTTATGGGGTGCGGGCGCAGCGCAAGGGCGAAACGTGGTTCAAGATCATGACAGCCAAGCTGTTTTACCGGCTGATCTACCGTATCACCGATGTCGATATCCCGATCGACACCGGCGACTTTCGCCTGATGGACAGGAAAGTCGTCGATGTGCTGCGCAGCATGAGGGAACATAACCGCTTCATCCGGGGTCTGACCAGTTGGGTGGGCTTTAAGCAGACCGGCGTGCAGTATGTCCGCGAGCAGCGTCATGCCGGGGAGACCAAGTACCCGCTGCGCAAAATGATCCGCCTGGCGTGGGACGCTATCACCGGTTTCTCGTACTTCCCGCTCCAGGTCATGATCTACTTCAGCCTGGTGCTGGCTGTGCTGGCTTTTCTGACTGTGCCGGTGATCGCGCTGCTGCGCATCACGCAGGGGCCAGACTTTTTCGGCGGGCAGGCCACAACGATTGTGCTGCTGCTGCTGCTGAGTGCCTTCCAGTTGTTCTTTCTGTTCGTGATGGGGCAGTATGTGGCCCGCATTTATGATGAAACGCGCGGCAGACCGCTGTACGTGGTTGCCTCCACCCGGGGGCTGGGCGGCGAAGAGATCGATACGCGTCGCAGACGCTTATCGCCGGAAGATCACTCGCGCCCGCTGCCCGTCGAAGCAGAACCCGGTCCAGCCGTTGAGGCCCGAGGGAGTCAAGATGGATAACGACATGCGGCATCAGGTGGAGGATTATCAGCGCGCGGTGCTGAAGTATGAGCAGCTTCAATCGGAAGTAAACGCGCTGCTCAACGCGCACGGCGGCTCCGAACAGATGAGTGCGGAAACACTGCTGCACTACCGGGCGCTGGCCCGTCAGCGTGACGAGGCCCTTAACGAAATCCGCTGGATGGAGAGTTTGCTGCTCGACGAGGATACGCACCCGTGACCGTGTGATCGGCCTCAGCACGGCGCGCGGATAATATTGCTTAAGAAATGCGAATAAAATTTCAGCTTGTTTAGTAGCCGTATATAATAGGAAGCATCGCTCTATCCTGATTGGGTGCGATGCCGCGCCCCAAAGCGTGTGCGATGTTTCCAGAAGACCGCGTCATCATTGGTGTGATCAATCGCAAGCGGGACTTAGACTACGCGCGCCAGGATCACTGGTATCGCATACCTCAGACGCAGATGCCGCGCGGGGTTCATGCGGAGTATCTGGCCTTTTTTCTTTCCGGGAAAGTGTTCAAAGACCAGAGCGGCGCGATCCACCATTATGCCCGCGTAACGGGGATCGAACTGGTCTACCGGCGCGATCTGCTGCCTGCGGAGGCCGGGCATCCGCGCGCCGGGGACGTGTATTACCGGATCGGCCTTGGCGACCTGCTGCCTAAAGAACCGCCGATCCGCAATCCGACCCGCCGCCCGATCGCCTTTGTCTATACCACCTGGGATCGCTTTGTCAGCGCCGCCGTAGTGGCAGACCTGTACAGCCGGTCAGAATATTTTGTCGATCGCATCTATCATGCCCTGCGCAGCGTTGGCGTGCGCGCGGATCGCTTCTGGGAGGCGGAAAAATCTGACTATGCTTATGCGCCCGGCCTGCGCGTGCTGTGCGAGAACGGCGTGCTGGATGCGTCTGCGATAGAATCCGGTAGTGCGTTTTATCTCGACGAGACGAAGGGGGAAGATGTCGTCCTGGCAGCCATCCTGGATGAAGTTCGCAAACGCGGCGGCCCGGTCACGGTCAACCTCCCCAGTGAAGGCTTCTAAATGCTGATCACCAACGCGACGATTCTCACCTGGGACTCCGACGATCGGATTCTGCACGATTACGCCATCTATATCGAAGGCGGCATGATCCGCGCCATCGGGCCGACGGAGGTTATGATCCCCCATTATCGGGACGCGCCGACGCTGGACGCGCGCGGTCAGTATGCGATGCCAGGCAGCATCAACGCGCATACCCATCTCTATCGTTCCCTGGGCCGAGCATTGATCCCGGAAGGGCCGCCGCCTGCACATTATGGGCAGATCAACGCGCGCCTGTGGTGGCCGCTGGCTCGCGCGCTGGATGCCGACGCGGTGCGACTGGGAGCGCAGCTAGGGCTGATCGATGCCATCAGAAGCGGCACGACGGCGCTGATCGATCATCATGCCAGCCCCAATGCGCTGCCGGACAGCCTGGGGGAGATCGCCAAGATCGTGGAACAGGCCGGGGTGCGCGCCGCCCTGAGCCTTGAGGTCAGCGAGCGGGATCAGCCGGAGCGGGTGAAGGCAGCGATTGAAGAAAACGCGCGCTTTATCGCGGCCAGCCGGGGATACCCGCGCATCACAGGGTTTTTCGGCCTGGACTCTGCCCATCTGCTCAGCGACCGCACCCTGTATACCTGCGCTGATCTCGCCCCGGCGGGCGCGGGTTATCATCTGCACGCGGCGGAAAGCGAAACCGATCAGGAGGACAGCCTGCGCCAGCACAAGAAACGGATCGTCCACCGCCTGCGTGATCATGGTCTGCTGGGCGATCGCACTCTGGTAGCGGGCGCGATCCATCTCAATGACGAGGAGATGAACATGCTGCAAACCACCGGCGCATGGATCTGCCATCTGCCGCGCGCCAGCATGATCTATGGCCTGGGAGCGCTGCGCTTCGACGCGATGGCGAAGGTCGGCCTGAAATTGTGCCTGGGCGATGATGGTCTCGGCGGCGGCGTGTGGCAGGACTGGAAAGCCGCCCACTGGATGCACAAACTGGTCAGCCGCGATCCGCGCGCCGCCAACCCCGCGCACATCGTCCGCACCGGCCTGCGCAATAATGCCCGCTTTATCGAGCGCCTGTTCCCCGGCATCCGCCTGGGGCAGGTCAGCGAGGGCGCGCAGGCCGATCTGATCCTGGTCGATTATCAGGCCGTCACACCGCTGGACGCGCACAACCTGGCGTGGCATATCCTGGCTGGCTTTGAAAGCGGGCAGGTGACGACCACGATCGTCGCCGGGCAGGTGCTGATGCACGATCGCCAGCTGCTGACGCTGGACGAGGAAGCGATCCTCGCGCAGGCTCGCCGTGCGCTGCCAGGCATCTGGGCGCGTTATGCGGCCGAGGCGGCGCGAGGGTAATGTGGTTTTGCGCGACGTTAAGGGGCTGGCATAATCTCTGTTCGTCGAAGTTTCAGCAGGAAGACCCGCGCGATGCCGAAAATCTTCATTTCCTACCGGCGTGATGACAGCCAGTATGTGACCGACAGCATTTATGATCATCTGACCCGACACTTTGGCGCAGGGAATGTTTTCCTCGATGTCGGGAGCATCCCCTTTGGCGTCGATTTCCGCCAGTATCTGTATGACCAGATCAATGGGCATGACGCCGTGCTGGTGATCGTCGGGCCGGAATGGGCGCGGCATCTCCGTGAACGGGCTGATCAGCCCGATGACTTTGTGCGGATCGAGATCGAGAATGCGCTGAAGCTGGATAAGCTGGTGATCCCGGTGCTGGTCATGGGCGCGTCCATGCCGGATTTCGTCGATCTGCCGGAGACGATCCAAGACCTGAAGTGGCGCAACTCCGCCATCGTGCGCCGCCAACCTGATCTTCCTGGGGATTGCGCCAGGCTGGCTGAGGGTATTCAGGTGTATTTTGCGTCCAAAGGTCTGACCAGTGCGCTGCCAACACCGGATGCGGCGGCCCGATCGACCAAAGATATCCTTCCCGCGCCATTTGACTGGGTGCAGATTCCGAGCGGTGCTGTGGTCATCACTGACGGCCAGACACTTGGGTCACGTGGCCGACCATACGACGTGCCTGCGTTTGATATTGCCAAATACCCGATAACGAATGCGCAGTATGCCCAGTTTACGAAAGAACAGGGGTATCACAACAAATTGTGGTGGACAGAACCCGGCTGGGCGCTGCGTGAACGCGAGCAGTGGACACGGCCACGTTACTGGGATCAGCCTCATTTGAGCGGTCTGAACCAACCGGTTGTCGGGGTAACGTGGTTTGAAGCACAGGCCTATTGCAGATGGTTGAGCGAAAGCACAGGAGAAAACACCGCGCTGCCGACCGAGCAGCAGTGGCAGCGTGCCGCGGAAGGGGATGAGCGCAATATGTATCCCTGGGGTAATACCTGGGACTGTACACGCTGTAATAACGCCGTTGCTCCCTGCACGTCCAGCTCGACCACGCCTGTAGATCACTACGAAGGTGTTGGCGACTCGATGTTCGGTGTTGTCGATATGGCGGGCAACGTGTGGGAATGGTGTCGAACGGAATACAGTTATCCCGCGAAGGGAGCGGTAGAAAGTTATGAGCGGGTGATGCGCGGCGGGTCGTGGCTCAATATTCAGGAGTATTTTTTCCAATCCGGAATTCGATTTAGAAGCAATCCTGATAACTGGGCGATGATGCGGGGCTTTCGCATAGTGCGTGAATGAATGTGACAGCTTTCACCGAGGGGAAGTTTGTGGTGTTCCCGCGTTGCTAACCAGGCTTCGCCAATGGTATGATCACCGCGTGATGATCCCCTAT
>Ga0224723_1000794_pt1 | contig 20832 bp, 16 predicted proteins | sample Balambano_FR2_Me_FD_161647 | JGI IMG/M metagenome (GOLD analysis project Ga0224723, IMG submission 161647) | Freshwater sediment microbial communities from Lake Towuti, South Sulawesi, Indonesia - Balambano_FR2_MetaG | ecosystem: Environmental > Aquatic > Freshwater > Lake > Sediment | place... | reverse complement strand
CCTCGCAGTATGCAAGTGTTATCATCTTGGATGATTATGAGTTTGACCGCCAATCAATTCACATCTCGGCGCGGCCCGCGTATGTGCTGCTTTCTAATCAGCTTGACCCACATCATGTCCATCGGGTGATGACGCTCGGATTTCGCGGGTATCTCTACCTCGGCGACTCATTGGTGGAACGGCTACCGCAGGCGGTTCGGGATGTCGCAGCAGGCGGCATATACCTCTCTCCCAGCGCCGCTGCTCCCCTCATCCAGATGGATCACTATGTTCACCACATTCAACCACGCATCACACCATACCAGGTTGAGGTGCTGCGGCTAATGAGCCAGCACTGGTCAGGCGGGCGCATCGCGGCGCAGTTGGGGCGCAGCACGACCGCCATTTATCAGGTGCAGCGCTTCCTCCGCGATCTGTTTGAAGTCGAAACCAACGGCGAACTGCTAGATAGTGCCGTGCAGCTTGGCATCCTGCCGGATACACGCCGCATCTTCGCCTGAAATTCTACTTCTCAGTTATCTGAGCCGTCCCCCTCATTTTCCTGAGCTGTCGCTCTCAGGGTTCTGTTACTACTGAATCTGTCCTGCATGATACCGTGAAGGAGGTCACGTTTCCGTCCTTTCCCCTGAGGTGTTCATGCGATTCGGCAGTTTCCGTCACTACAAAACTCACCTGCTGCGCTCAGCGCTCATCGTGACGGCGGCAGTGGTGGTCGCCAGCCTGAGCGCGGTGCCATGGATGCGTCCGCTTGACGCGCAGGAGGTCACCCAAGAAGCGACATTCGTGCTGACGGACACACCGTCACCGACGGCAACCGTGACCCCGACAGTTACGACAACCCCCTCGCCAACGGCGACTGAAATCTCCACCGAAACACCGACGCTGACGGAAACGCACACCGCAACCGCGACAGAAACCGCAACCTCTACACCGCCTTCGCCGACGTGGACACCGCTGGTACAAACCGTCGTCGTTCCGGCGACGATTATCGTTCCTGCCACTATCGTGGTTCCGGCAACGGTCATCGTTCCGGCAACACCTTTACCAGCCACACCGCTCCCCTTACCATCGTCTATTCCAATACAGCCGACACCGTTCATGACCGCTACCCGCGCCTATGGCTGGTCGCGGCATGAGAGCATCGAGATGATCCAGGTGATTGGCTCGTGGACGCTCACCCGCCATCGCGCTGCATCGGATGGCGCGTATCACGAGTCGGCATCGGCGGGGGCAACGCTGCGCTTCCCATTCACCGGAGACGGCGTGCGCCTGATTTATCGCGCCCATCCGCAGGGCGGGCGCTTTACTGTGCTGCTGGATGGGTTGGCACAAGGGGTCTACGACACGCACGCTGACGAGGAAGGTTTTTACTACGCCGGGCCGTTCTTCTTCCCTTCCGGCTATCACGTCGTGGATGTGGTCGCGCTGGCAGATCGTTCCGGCGTGACTTCGATCAGCATTGACGCGCTGGATGTGTTTTTCGGCCCGCCGATGCCCACACGTCCCGCGCTGACAGATGCCCCTGTCTCTGACACCACGTCTCAGGCTGAGACGCGCCGGGATGTCATCAGCATCGCCCTGATCTCCGCGCCGCCGACCCCACAGCCCACGCCAAGCGCCATTCCGCAGTCGTTGGTCAGTGTGGAGGTCGTTATCGCCTACGACCTGAATCGCAATGGTAGCGCGGATGCCAATGAAGGCGTACAGGGCATGTCGGTACGGCTCTTGGATGCGACGACCAATCAGCCGCTGGCTGCCGGGCTGACTGACACAAGTGGATTCGTCACGCTGCAAGCGCTGACCACGAATGCCGTGACCGTCGTTGTGCCGTACCTGGGCGAGACCTTCAACGTGCGATCCGCACGGGGACGCGCACAAACGGCGCGCTGGACGCTGCTGCTGGAGGCGGGTACACAGCCGGGGTTGATCCCATGACCGACACGAAACGTTCTACCTTCTCCATTGTCCTCGCCGGACTCATGCTGCTGGCAGCGATACTCGCCTGCGGCGCGGCGACGGCGGGCAATGTCCGCATCCGCGACCTGCCGCAGTTCATCTGCGCCACCAGCACGCCGCTGGCGACGCATACGCAAGTGCCGACGCAGGTGCAGCCACCGATTTATAGACCGCCTTCCGATTACGCCACCTATACCCCGGTGCCGGGCTGCATCTGGAACGGTTACGTCTGTGCGACGAATACACCGCGCCCAGGCGGGAGCTACAGCACCCCGGGTTACTACGTGCCCGGCGCGACCAGCACACCCCATCCGACACATACCCCCTGGCCGACGCCAACGCCTTATGTCCTGACGGGGCGCTTTTTTCTCGGTGCAGATGTCTACACCGGTGGTTTCGAGTCGGAGATCAGCCTGCGCCTGCGGATCGAAAGGGTGCAGGTTTATCCGCTGGATGCCGCACGTCAGGTGGTCGCCTGGCAGATTGAAATCGAAAACGTCGGACAGGTGGTATACGCCACCATCCCCGGCGGACAGGTATTCGTCGCCGAGGTGAGCGCGGATGGGATGCTGCGTACCGGGCAGTGGTGGGCATCGGCGGAAGCGGCGCAGGCCGTCGGGATCGCCTTGCAGCCGGAGGCGCTGGACGCGCTAGAGGTGCAGCCGGGACAGGTCTACCGCCTGACGCTGACCGCGTTTACGTCCATCGGCGAACCGGTTCGGTTTGGCTGGGTGCTGGATCCGCTGGCGGATGGGCGTGACGGCGACCTGGTGGGCGGCAATGTCGCTTACTGGGCGAGTGATGTCAGCGCCGAGTGCGCGATCAATCCCGGTTCGGGTGTCATCGTGCCGACTCCGAGCGCGCTGGCTCCCACCCCAACTGCTTCACGTACCCCGCAGTATCCGCCGTGGTGTACCTGGTGCGGACAGTAGGCAGGAGAGGCTCACATGCTCGATGGCGCAATTGTTGTCCCCGTGATGCAGATGCTCTACAGCTTTCTGTATGAGATTGCCGCTGTGCTGTGGGGCTTACAGCGGGCGGTGCTGCTGACTGGCTATGTCATCATGGCGATCACCGACTGGCTGATCAACCAGGCCTTCACGCCGCTGCTCAGTTCGCTGGGCGCACAGACCGAGGTCTTTCTTGGTCCAGTGTTCACCATCGCGCTGCTGGTGCTGGCGGGCACTTACCTGATGGGCGTGTTCCTGCGGATTCGCGTGGTGGAGTTCAAGAGCGCGGTGGTCTGGTTCCTGATGGCGCTGCTGTTATTTCAGGGCGGACCACAGCTTTATCAAGGCATCGAGGAAATGCGGCGTGGTATTTCCGGCGCATTCTACGAGGAAGGGTTGAACTTACTCGGTGAAGGCGGCGGCGCGCTGGCGGCATTGGATCAGGTCGGCAGCGGTGCGGAAGCCGATATTCCCGCGCCGACCAATCAATTTGGAGCGTTCCTGCCCAGTGATCAGTACGTGGATGGGTTGGATGTGGCGATGAGTTACCTCGGCGCGGATGCCTATGACGTGATCGTGCCGCCCAATCCACCGCACCCGATTGACCGTCTGCCCTGGTCGTATCTTGCGCCAGACGGTTACTTCGATTTTGCGAACAGCGGAGCATTCTTCGGTGACTTGTCGCGTGAGGCGCGTGAAGCATCCCTGGCACGCGCGATACAGGGCATCGCGCGCCTGTTCATGGGTGGCTTCATCTCCATCTTCGGTGTGTTGGAACAGATCATCCATCTGGCGCTGGCGATAGCGATGGGGCTGGCGTTTGCCTCCGCCTTCATCGCCATCCTGTTCGCCTTCTTCAAACACACGGAGGTGCTGGTGTGGAGTGTGCTGAACCTGGTGATCGAGCTGTTCGTCCAGTCGGTGCTGATGTCACTGTTCCTGTCGCTCATCATCAGCTTTGTGCTGGTTGGAGCGGTGACAGGCAACGCGGTGGTCACGCTGGGTACGGTGCTGGTCGGGCTGGTGCTGGTTTTCATTCTGTTGCTGGCGGCGTTTAAAGCCATCTGGAATGGCATCAACCGTCTGTTCGGGGCGATGGGACAGGTCACGGGCGGGACGATGATGTCCCCCGGCGGTGTCGCCGCAGGCGCAGCCGGGATGGCAGCCGGAGCGGCGCTGGGGGCAGCGGGTGGCGCGATGGCACTGGCGACAGGCAGCAACCTGACGCAGGCGGCAGACATCGCGCTCGGCAATAACCCCACGCTGTCGCGTGCTGCTTATATGACCTCCATGCTCCCGGGTCTGCGTGAGACGCGCATCGGGCAATTCGCGGGTGAATTCACTGAAGGGGCAATTGCGCGTTCAGCGTTGGGACCCATCGTTGGCGGCGTTGTTGTTCCACCACGTCGCGCCGATGCCCAACGTGCGGCAGCCAGTGACCCGGCGGAAGCGGTCAGCGAATATTACCATCCCCGTTCGGAAAAGGTACGTGAAACTCGTATGGAACATGCCTTTGGCGCTGCCGCGCCGCAGATGGCGCACGTCATGGACTCTCACAGCGAAGATGAACTGTTGGAAATCGTTTCAGCGGTGAAAGCCGTCCGCGCCGCCAACCCAACGCTGCCCGCCAGCAGCCCAGCCTTTCAATCGGCAGTAGCGCAGCGTCTGCCCGACGAAACCATCCGCGCTTTCTCAACGGAAGACCTGCGGCTGGTCATCACAGCCTCCGGTGCGCTGCCTGCCGAGCGCGAGCGTCTGGGGCGTGACAGTGCCAGTGAGCCACCTGCCGCTGAGCGCACAGTGCGCGATTACTACGCTGCGCCGGATCGGGTAGCCGCCTATACCGGATTGCAGAATGCCATCGGTTCGACTGCCGCCCCAGAGCTTGCTCGCGTCCTGGATGCCCACACGGAAGATGACATGACTGAGGTCGCCGCTGCCATCCGCACTGTGCAAATGACACAGCCCAACCTGAGTCCAAATTCAGATGAGTTTCTCAACACCCTCAAAACACAGTTGGTCGGGACGACGTCTGCCCCGCTGAGTACCGAGACGCTGCGGACGCTGACACGGGGCTTGACCGCTGACCCAGCACAGCAGGTAATCGACCTGCCATCACTGGCACAGGCAATTGGCGCGGCAGTGGGCGGTTACCACCACACCAATGGCGCAGCGCCGCTGTCGTTTGAGCAGGCTGCTTCCACCGTCGCGCAAAGTGCGGGACTACCAATGAATCAAACCCATCCCTTCGGCAGTCATACCGCCGCTGTCGGGAACTTTGTCTCGCAGGCAGTCGCGCTCAACCTTACACCACAGCAGGCGGCGCAGGTGGTGGTGGATGTACGCCAGGGCGGGCATCTCCCGGATGGGTTATGGGATGCGTTGCGGTCTAACCCGACGAATCGGGTCAACTCACCCGATGAACTCAACGGCGCGCTGCGTGCGCTGGAAGCATCTGCGCGTGCCCTGCCGCGTGGAGTCGTCACCGGGGGAGTCCAGCCTGCGCCCGTTCCGGCAGTTCAGCCAACGGCCATTCGCCCTGAAATTCAATCAGGCGCGGTGATGACCGCGCTGGAAATGGAAGGCGACGCATGACGCGGAGTCAAGGCGACAGGCTGCTGGCGCAGTGGGACGCTGTCCCCACCGAACGCCAGGAATACTACCGCCGCGTGTATCAGCGTGAAGTCCGCGCGGCGGGTGCCAGCACCGACGATGCTGCCGAACTAGATGTTCTGCGCCGGTTGATTGATGCCTACCGCGAACAGGCGCTGGTGCCGGTTGGGTCGCGCTGGGCGAGTGTGCCCGAGCGGGTGCGCGCAGTTGCCCGGCAGGGCAAGCCATTGGATGCGCCGGAGGCACAAAACGATGTCACTCGTCCTTCAGGTCCGCCAAAAGCGCTGGCGCTGCTGCTCCTACCGCTGGTTGGACTATTGCTATTTGGTCTGTTCACGCTGATTGGAGGAAATCGTGATGAAGCGGACGCGCTCGCCGCCCTGACCACCCCAACTGAAACTCTCACACCGACACCGGAAATCAGCCCAACGCCGACTCCGCTGGCACTGGAGCAGTCCGATCCGGTCATTCGCGCCGGGGACAGCCGCCGTCGCAATTACTATCCGGTGCTGCTGCAGGTCTACCCGGCAGATGGACGCACGCCGCGTGTGTTCGTGGTACAGGAACGCGCCATACAGACAACTGATTGGAATTTCGATCCCAATCCCGATGTCGCCTCCTGGGTGTCGGGTCTGCTGGTGCGCCCGGTGCTGGGACTGCCCTTCAGCTCGGAGAACCGCGAGCTGATGGAGACACTTGCTCCAGGTGCCCGCTTTGAACTGCAAATGAACACGGGTGCTGTCCTCAGCTTCGCCTACCGCGACACCCGCCAGGTGGTGCGGCAGGACGCGGCGATCTTTACCCAGGTCGAACCGGGGCTGGTGCTGGTGCTGATCGGCGAAACCGACTTGGAAGGCGCGCTGACCGAAACGCGCTGGATGGTGACAGCCACCTATCCAGTGGAGCAGGAAGTCGAACGCCTGCGGGCGGGTGAACTGGCGGCAGTCATCGCGCCGGGTGAGAGTGGCGCAATCATGGGGCTGGATGATGTGCGGATCACGGTTGTCGGCACGACGCTAGCGTCCCCGGAAACACTGCCCCCTGAACTGGTCTACGCGCTGGTCGACCTAGAAATCGTCACGGGTGGCGCGGGACTGCAAACCAGCGGCGTGAACTGGACGCTGGAGGATGCCGCTGGCAATCGCTTCAACCCGGATGCGCTGGCCTCGGCACAGGGCGCATTTGGCACACTGCCCGGAACCATCCCTCCGAACACCGTACTGACCGTGACTCTCGGTTTTTTGGCAGAGCGAGACCTGAGTGATGCCCGACTGCTGGTCGGTGTCGGCAGTGACGTAACGGTGTTCGCCGTCGGGTTCACTCTACCGCCTGAACCCCCAACCGTTGAAGGGCTGGATGTACAGGTGCGGCGGGTCAGCACGGACGCGACGGCGCTCTACGTCGAAGCGCGTGTGTTCAATCCACAAGCCAGTCCGGTCGCGCTGGAGGCGCTGGAAAACTGGCTTGTGCTGGGCTACGCGCCGCTGCCGCTCGGCCCGCAGTCGCCGCCCATTGCGGGGGAACTGCCCAGCTCCGTCGGCGCTGGTGAGGCTTTTGACCTGGCGCTGACCTTTGCTTACGACGGTGAACCCTATGGACGGCTGTTCCTGCTGGGGCGCGAGTACGCGCTTGAGTTTGCAGAAGGGAGGTGATGCCCGGCAGTCAATCCCTTTTGATGACCTTGAGACCAACACCAAACGAGTAGAGGAGGTGAGCGTGTGGGTGAATTAGGGACGACGATTGAGAATTTCTTCACTGAGTTCGAGGCGCTGCTGCTGCTGGTCAGTGGCAGTCTGGCGGTGATCGGCGTGATCGGGCTAGCGATCCTGTATCTCGGCTCATCGTGGCCGTTGATCTCTGACTGGAAGCGTGACAATCCCAAAGCCGCCAGTCAGGTGACGATTGGCTTGCTGCTGCTGATCTTCGTCGGTGGCGGCGGGCTGGCAACGCTGGGGATTGGCGGATGAAGGTTTGCCGGCGAGAGGGCATTGCGCTTGCCAGTGTCCTCTCAGAAAAGAGGTTATCAATAGAGATGGCAGCACACTTTAAATCCAATATCCGGCTGCGTGAGGAGAAAGGCTTCGGCAGCATCTCGATGAAACGCCTGATCTTCTGCGGTGTCGGCGCAGTGCTGATTTTCATGCTGGTGCGCCTGACCCCGCTGGCTGGGCTTTCCCTTCCGGCGCTCGTGGGCGTTTTCGCCGGTCTGCTGCTCCTGTCGAGCGCACGCGGTGGGCTGCCGCTCTGGCAGCGGGTGATGCTGGGGTGGCGCGGGGGGATTGTGCTGCGTGCCGCCAAGCACCGCGACGGGCTGGGTGCGCATCTGGCGCAGGTCTTGAGCCTGAACCCGGCAGTTGTTCAGGTACGCGGGGAACGCCTGTTTGCCGCTTCGATGCAAGCTGCCGATGGTGATCCGGGCGAATGGACGTTGTTTGCCAGCCTGAACGAGTTAGAAGGCACCGGCGGGCTGCGGCTGGTGGAGTGGCAAGGAGGACGTGATGGCGGCTCGGATGCGGCGCGGTGAGCAACGGATACCGCGCACCGTCCTGATTGAACCGTTCGACATCGTGCTGCATGGCACGCCAGAGGGGTTGCAGGCACTGCAAAATCGCTTCAGCCTATGGCTGCGCGGCTTGCAGGGACCCGCCCGGTTCGTTACCTGGCAACTACCCGCTGATCTCTCCCCACGCATCGCGTCGGTGAAGGCGCTGGCCCATACGGGAGTTGAACCTCGACGTGCAGCGCTGCTGATGGAATACCGCCGCCACTACGAGCTATTGCAGCAGGAAGCGGATTATCAGCGCGCTGTCTGCGGGCTGACGGTGTGGCTGGATGCCAACGAGAGTGGGCGAACCCTCGCCCGTTCTGTATCCGGGTCGTTTGATACGACGGCGGTGGAGTCGCCCTGGCCTGCGTTGTTTCAAGGAGACTATGAACTGTGCGAACCGAGCGGCGGTTATCGCGGCTGGCATCTCGCGCCAACGGGTCGCCCCGGTGGACGGCCTTACTTCGCCTTTCTCTCCAGCTACCAGTTTCAGCCGACGGTCTGGGATTTTGGTCGTCCGTTGGCGCAGCTTTTGCGAACCGACTTCCCGTTGGCACTGTGCGTGGACATCCACAAGACCTGGGATCGCAACGATGCCATTAACGAGATCGAAAGCGTGGTGCAGGCCTATTCGGTGCATCTGGCGACCACGCGCGGCGAGGACAGCCGCTCGGTCAAAAAGGTGATCGACTGCCGTCAAGCGCTGGAAGAACTCAACCTGGGCGATGCCCTCCATGATGTGCAGATGATCATCGCCATCGCCGCCCCGGATCGCAGGACGCTCAAGAAGCGCGTGGATGAGGTGGTTCACCTCGTCAAGCCCTGGTTTCTGCTGCGGGCGGAGATTGGTGAGGCACAGTCCGAAGCGGCGAAGTTCTTCACAACAGAGCGATCCAAAGACATCCTTATACCACACACCACTTGGCCGCTGGTCTCGCGCGAACTGGCGCTGCTGTTCGCGCCGCTGGGCTATCGCAAGCTAGCGGGGCTGGAAGGGACGCTGCGTGGGGAAGCAGCAGGCGGACGCTACCCGGTCTTCCACAACTCCTGGCGCGACCGGCGGGCAACACATGAAGTCTGGGTGGGCGTAAGCGGATATGGGAAGACGTTTGCGCTTAACTGCTTGCTGACCCGTCAGTACGCCGAAGAAGGTGTGCCCTTCACACTGCTAGAACCGATGGGACACGGGCGGCATGTTGCCGAAGCCTTCGGTTTGCCCTGGTATGTGATGAGCGCCCAGCACACCTGCCTCAATCCCCAGGATGTGATGTTCCCGACGCTGGTGGAGCAGAAAGCGCACACTATCCGGCTCTACGAAACCCTGTTGGGGCGGCAGCTTTCGGGCACACAGAAGGCGAACCAGGAACGGGCGCTGCTGGGAGAGGCGCTGGAAACGCTCTACAGCGGCTTCACCAATCTGATGTCCGTCACGCCGGACATTGCCCCCTTGACCGAGACAGTCTGTGATGTGCTGGGCGGACTGGGCGACAAGCCGCACATCCAACAGATCGCCCGCGACCTGGCTGACGAAATTGCGGGGCTGTGTACCGGCAAAGGACCATGGGCTGCCTTTGTCAACGGAATGACCAACCTCGACCTCTCGGCGCGCTTCAAGGCACAGCCGCAGGTCTTTTCCTTCCATGAGATGGAACAGGATCCGATCATGCTGGCGATTGCCTACACCCAGGTCTTGAGCGCCATCCGCCGTGACAGCTTATCTGACGAGCAGCCGCGCATCATTGCTGTCGATGAGGTCTACCGCCTGATGCGCCATCCGTCTCTGCTGGACTTTCTAATTGAAGCGGCCAAGACCTTTCGTACCCGTAGAAAAAAATTGGTGGTGATCGATCAACAAATGAGCGTATTCCTCGAACAGAAAGCGCGGCTGGTGTTCGAGAACTGTCCAATCCGCGTGATCTTCAACCAGCGCCAGGGGTTGAACGTTTTCCACGAAGATGCCGCCTTTCAGCACTTCAACGCCCAGCACCGCGACATCATCGCCAACCTGCCCCGGTTTCACTTCCTGCTCGACGTGCAGGAAGAGGGCATCTGGTATCTCTACAATCGACCTTCCGAAGGCGAATTCCATCGTTTTCGGATGACATGACCCATGAAAGGAGCATTCTGATGAGCGAGATTTCCCCAGTTCAGGATGAACTGGACGACCAGAGTACGATCTACTACTTTGCCAGCGGCATCAATCCCGGCGAGGGACCGCTGGTCGAACTGACCAAGTCGTGGCCGCAAGGACAGCAAACGCTGATCGTCGGGCGCTACGACCAGTTTCAGGAGGCGATGGATGCCGAGATGGAACTGGTTGATCTGAAAGCAGACCAGGGCTTGGAAGCGGCGATGCGCGAAGCGGAACGACGCGCGGTGGAGGCGGGCGAACTCGACCCAACGCGGGCGGATGGTCGCCTGTTCCCCAACGGGCCACCTGATCCCTTCACGTCCCTGCGGGAGCAGGAGCTTCAAGCGCTGAACTACACCTACGACATCGTCGCGCAGCCGCAGGGGACGGTGGAACTGCAAAGCATCAAAACCTGGGAAGTGGAGGGTGAACACGGGCTGCAAGCCATCGCGCTGGGCGAGTATGACCGCTCCAGCGATGCCCGCGCCGAGCAGGAGCTGCTGCGGACGCTGGGCAAAGAACGGGGATTGGAGGCGGAGATGCGCGAAGTCGAGCGTCTCGCCGTTGAGAACGGCGTGCTGGATGATGAGCGCGCCGATCCGCGCCTGTTCACCGAAGGTCCGCCGGATCCGTTCAAGACCGAACGACAGGCGGAACTGGAAGCCAACATGGGCTACTACTTCCGTGCGGGTCCGGCGCTCGATCAGGGCGAGACCGTCGAAGCCTACAGCCTCAATCTGGTCAATGTCGAGCGTGAGGGGGCGGCATATCATTTCTCGCAGGTGGAATACCTGCGGGTGGACGTGCAGGATGCCGGGTATGTCGACGACGCGGCGGGCAAATTCAACCACCTGATGGGCGATCATGGGGTCGGCCCGGCAGTGTCCGCCGCCAGCACCTGGGCGCGTGAACATGGGACGGATTTACCGTTAGAATGGCAGGACGTGGACGCGGCGCAGCTTGATCGGAAGTATCAGCCGACCACGCCCACGATGGAGATGGATACCCAGCCGCTCCCGGCTGTCACCCGCGATGAGGTGGAGTTGTGATGATGGCACGCCGCAATTCATCTCCCCTCAGTCCCTGGCAGGAGCTGGAAGAGCAGGCGTATCACGCTTACCGCGAGTGGCCGCTGTTCCTCAAACTGCGTTTGCGCCAACTGCGCCAACATCTCCCTGCATCGGCCTTTGCCAGCCTGTCATCACGCCGCGAGGCAGCAGCGCCGGAATCTGGGCCTGATTCGGTGGAGGAAGACATCGCCCTGCTTAAAGAATATGGGTTGTTCGTGCCGGAGCGCATCCCCAATGGCTAAGAAGCTGCTCATTGTGGAAAGCCCGGCGAAAGTCAAAACGATCCGCGGCTTCCTGGGCGAAGATTTCATCATTGCCGCCTCGTTGGGTCACATCCGCGATTTACCTGAGCGTGAATTGGGGGTTGAGCCGGACGGCTTTCGCCCGCACTACAAGGTGCTGCCGGGCAAAAGCGAGATCGTCAGGCGGCTCAAGGGATTGGTGAAGAGCGCGGCTGCATTGTACCTCGCCACCGACCCGGATCGGGAGGGCGAGGCGATTGCCTGGCATCTGGTCGAAGTCCTCAAGCCGCGCTGTCCGGTCTTTCGTGTCACTTTCAACACGATTACTGAAGCAGCGGTCAAAGCGGCCCTACAGTCACCGCGCCGGATTGACATGGCGTTGGTTAACGCGCAGCAGGCGCGCCGCATCGTGGATCGGCTGGTGGGGTATGAGATTTCACCGATGCTGTGGGGACGTTTCGACGGCGAGGGGTTGTCCGCCGGGCGGGTGCAGACGGTTGGGCTGCGGCTGGTGGTCGAACGTGAACGGGCGATTGCTGCCTTTCAGCCGGAGGCATACTGGACTCTGGATGTGGACGTTGAAGCACGCGAGGGGACATTCACAGCGCGGCTGATCCGCTGGCGCGGCGCAGAGATTGCACTCAAAGATGAAGCGACCACACGCGCGATCATGACGGTGCTGGGCGCTGCCCATTGGTCGGTGCAATCCATCACGCATCAGGAGAAAGAGCGTCGCCCACAGCCGCCCTTCACTACCAGCACCTTGCAGCAGGCGGCATCCACGCTGTTGGGCTTCTCCCCCGAAAAAACCATGCGGCTGGCGCAGGAACTTTACGAGGGGATCGATCTGAGTGGCAGACATGTGAGTCTCATCACCTACATGCGAACCGATGCAGTCCACGTCGCGCCGGAGGCGCAGCGCGCCGTCGCCGCCTTCATCCGCGCTGCCTATGGCAATGATTATATCCCGCCGAAGCCGCCCAACTACCAAGCGAAGCCGTCTGCTCAGGAGGCGCATGAAGCCATTCGCCCAACCGATGTCACGCACGTACCGAATGGGGTGAAAAAGGCATTATCGGATGACCACCATGCCTTGTATTCCCTGATCTGGAGCCGCTTCGTCGCCAGTCAGATGGCAGCGGCGCGGTTTGCCGAAACCACAGTTATGGTCAGCGCCGATGATGCCGCCGTATTCCATGCCAGAGGGCGAACACCGTTATTCGATGGGTTTTTGCGCGTTTATGCCCATGAAGAGGAAAAGGCTTCGGATGACCATCAGTCTGACGAGAAACCGCTTCCAGAACTGCGACAGAGCGAAGGGCTGCTGTTTACCGGCTGGATTCCAGTGGAGCGATTTACTCGCGCACCGGGACGATACACGGAAGCGTCGCTCATTCAGGCGTTAGAAAAACAGGGCATCGGGCGACCCTCAACCTATGCCAGCACCCTCACTACCCTCAAAGTACGCCACTATATTGAAGTTGGCAAAGACCGTAAACTGCTGCCAACAGCGCGCGGCGTGGTCATCTGTGAGTTTCTGCTCACGCAGTTTGCCGATCTCTTTGCTTATGACTTCACCGCGCGGCTCGAAAGCGAGCTGGATGCCATCGCCGATAGCCAAGCCGATTGGGCGGCGGTGCTGCGTCGTTTCTGGCAGACCCTTCAGCCGCAGCTTCAGACGGTTGCGGCAGTTCCCCCAACATCCCCAAAGCAGCCGTCAGCGACGGGCGAAGTCTGTTCCGAATGCGGTCAGCCGTTAGTGCGACGCAAAGGCAAAAACGGCATCTTCCTCGGCTGTTCTGGCTATCCTGACTGCCGCTATACCTGTCCGCTGGATGCTGCCAAACCTAACCACCGTTCATCATCGAAACGGAGGAGGACATGACGACGACGATTTTACCTGATCTGGGTGGACGCAGTGAAAATTATTGTTTTCGCGCAGGCCCGGTCTTGGATCCACCTCACATCACGGACACTGAGCCTGATACCTACAGCCTGGATGTGGTGCGCTATCACGAAAACCCTGATGGTTCCCTGCGTTTTGAACATCTCGAACTCATGCGGATGCAGGGGGAGGATAGCCGCGTCTACATGGGGGATGCTACCGAAAAGTTCAATCGAATGTTGGCAGAGGTGGGACCCGAACGCACGGAACGCGCCGCCAAAACCTGGGGACGTTTACATGGAGCGCATATTCAGGATTGGCGAGAAATCGGTGAAGATGACCTGTTGCCGGAGCACGCTCAACCGCCGAAGTTCTATGATCATGAAATAGAGTGAGATCAGGATGCCTTGCTTTCTAAATATCGCTCGAAAAGCCAGGTAAAGAGCGCGTCACGAAACGACTCATTGTCGCTCACGAGACGATAGAAATTGAAGTTTGATTTGTACACATCCTGAATAACATCGCCCGCGACATGCTCAAATGTCAGCCGCACTTTGTCAATGGGGTTGACTCTGAGGCTGTCGCTCACTGCGCCACTCTGAGCAATTTGCTCCTGGACATACTCAATCGTCACCCGGTCTGCCTCGGTGAGTTCCACTCCAAAGCGCTCGTTGAGTTCCTGAAGGATGCGGGAAAGCGTCTCACGAGGGTCGTCGTTTCGGAATCGACCCGTTACACCTGACAGTGGATCGAGGTTGGGATCGCCATGATCGGGTGTATATTTGCCGCTGCCAATTTGTCGGATGCGGTACGACTCGATGTCAATGCTTTGCAAGACTTCAAGCGGGAGTTCATCGCGCTCAATGGGTAGCTTGCGGCGGAGGAATTTGGCGAATACGTATAGCTTTTCGAGGTCAGCGTCTTCAAACGGCAGGATTTGCGACAGAAACGCATACTGACGGATGTAGTCCATCAGCTTGCTGCGAAAATCTCCCTGAGCATCCTCACTCAACTCCTTGAAGTGTTCCACAACCGGATCAAGCGGCGTGTGCAGGCGATCTTGTGTCATGCCGGGCGTGAAATAAAGCCGGGCAAAGTGATCGATTTCGGCATCCGTAAAGAGTTCAAAGCTCTTGAGTTCGGTCTCACGATCATAAAGCAGGTTGGGATCGGTGCTTTCGCTCAACAGCGTGCGTTCATAGTAGGGCGCGAAAGCCGCCTGAATATGATCGGCATCGTTGGCGAAGTCCAGCACACAGGTGCTGCTTTTGCCCGGATGGGTGCGGTTGAGCCGGGACAGCGTTTGCACGGCGTGGACGCTGCTCAACAGCTTATCCACATACATCGTGTGCAGCAAAGGTTGGTCAAAGCCGGTTTGGAACTTGTTGGCGACGACCAGAAAGCGATACTCATCCCGCTTGAACATCTCCGCCTTTTGCGTTTCGGGAAAGCCGTTGAGTCCCGACTCAGTGTAGCTGCCCGCCCCGTCTTTGACCGCGCCGGAAAAGGCGACCATCCCCTGATAAGGATACCCGCTTTTTGCCAGGTAGCTTCGCAGCGCCAGAAAATAGCGCACCGCGTGCAGGCGTGACCGCGTGACGATCATCGCTTTGGCTTTACCGCCGATCTGGTGAGCGATGTGGTTATGGAAATGCTCCACCATGATCTCGATCTTCTTGTCAATCGTATGGCGGTGCAAATCGACGAAACGACGCAGCAGGGATTTGGCTTTTCCGGTTTCATACTGTGGATCGTCTTCAATCGTCTTGAGCAGCCGCCAGTAAGCTCGATAGGTGGTATAGCTTTCCAGTACGTCGAGGATGAAGCCTTCTCAATCGCCTGACGCATACTGTACAGGCTGAACGCCTCGTACTTGCCGTCGAGTCGTTTCGTGCCGAACAGTTCCAGCGTCTTGGGTTTCGGAGTCGCGGTGAACGCAAAGGTGCTGGTATTGGGCTGATGCTTGCGCTTCCGTATTTCCTCCACGATCACATCTTCAAAATCCGGCGGGTCGTCGTCGCCTTCCTCGGCTTCTGCCTCATCCAGATCGGATGTTTGCAGCACCGCTTTCAGGCTCTTGACGCTTTCGCCGCTCTGCGAGGAGTGCGCCTCGTCGATGATGATGGCGAAGCGTTTACCCTGAAGCTGCCCGACCTCCGCCACGATCATCGGGAACTTTTGCAGCGTCGTGACGATGATCTGTTTGCCATCCTCCAGCGCCTGCCGAAGCTGACGCGAGGTCGCGTCGATGTTCTCAACCGTTCCCATCACCTGCTCGAACTGTCGCATGGTCTGCTGCAACTGGCGGTCAAGGATACGCCGATCTGTGATGACGATGACCGAGTCAAACACGCGCTCGTCGCGCTCATTGTGCAGGGTAGAAAGTTGGTGCGCCAGCCACGCGATGGAGAAGCTCTTACCGCTGCCCGCGCTGTGCTGGATCAGATAACGCTGACCCGTCCCAAGTTCACGCGCATCCGCAATCAAACGGCGTACCGTGTCCAACTGATGATAGCGCGGGATGATGAGCCGCTTTTCGCCCGTTTTCTTGCCCTTGTCATCTTCGACTTCGACCACCTGAACGAACTGATCGAGCAGGTTCAGCACGCTGTCTTTCGTCCAGATGTCCTCCCACAGGTAAGCGGTGGCAAAGTTGTCATGGCGTGGCGGGTTGCCCGCGCCGTTACTGCGCCCGCGATTGAACGGGAGAAAGAAGGTCTTCTCGCCACGCAGATGCGAGGTCATATAGATCAGGTAGGGGTCAACCGCGAAGTGAATCAGGCAGCGCCCGAAAGCGAACAGCGGCTCACGCGGGTCGCGGTCACGCCTATACTGGCGCATCGCATTTTGCACCGTCTGGGCGGTGAAGGGGTTCTTGAGTTCGGCTGTAAAGACGGGCAATCCGTTGATAAAGATCGCCAGGTCGAGGCTTTTGCGGTCTTTCTGGCTGAAATAAAGCTGACGCACGGCGCTGAAGATGTTCGCCGCGTAGAGCCGCTGCGTCTCGGCGTTCAAGCCGCTGGCGGGGCGAAAGAACACCAGTTGAAAACGCGCCCCAACATCTTTGAAACCCTTCCGCAGAACATCGAGCGTGCCGCGCTTTTCGATCTGCTCGCACAAACGGTACAAAAACTTACTGCGGGCGGCTTCGCCGTACTGCTGCCTGAGCTTCGCCCACTCGGTTGGTTGGGTGGATTGCACGAAGCGGATCACATCCTCCGGGATGAGGCACAACTCGGCATCGTAATCGGCGGCGGTGCGGCGCTCGTAGCCGTTGATGTTGAGCAGATGCGCTTCTATTGCGGCTTCAAAGTTCTTTTCGGAGACATCAACCATCTCAGCTCACAACCTCTTATCATGTCTCGTCAGAGAAATCGAACCAGTCATTTTTTAAGCCGAAAGCGACCATATTTCCTACCTGATTGATAATATTGGTAAAGTCTTGTAGTGATAAGAAGAAACGCATTCGATCAAGCCGTATTGGATACTTTTTAAACTCCCTCAGTTTGTCAGCGTGGGTGGGATCATTATGAAAGTAACGCCCGTTGATGTACAAGTCGAGAACATATAATGCCGTCAACTGCTGTTGATCGACAATAAACGCTTCCAGCCCAGTTTCAGCTTTTTTCCACTCGGAGCGTGCTATAGAGAGAAAATCGCGTTTATCGTGATGCTCGGCTTTCAAACGTTTATTAGCGGTGATAAACACATTGTAAATGTAGATCGGTTCATCATTACTTATAAAGTGGCGAAACGTCAGCAAGAACGATTTCAAATCATCTTCGTCAGGTTCTTTTCCGTCAACAGAGGCTTCATCAGTGGTTAACTTGATCACAGGTTTATAATTATGAAGCTGACGTTCGCGCATCATACGTGTGTCGGCAAGTTCTTGGACACGATCTACAAACATTTGCAACTGGCGTTGATCAGACACTTTAGCTTTTTTTGCCATTCTTATCGACCTTCTCTTACATCAATCTTGCCTGTTACTGCCGCCGAGATGAGCGCCGCCCGGTACTCTTGCAGGCGTTCGATGGTGGCCTCTGTGGTACTGATTACCCTATCAATATACGCTAACTGTTTGCGTATAGCACTTACGATAACACCCTGTTCGACGATACTGGGAAGCGGCAAGATAAGATTGAAAAGCGTGTCTTGCCCAACATTTTGCATGGATGCGCTTGCTCCAGTTGCTTCACGTTCGATTTGGTAACGTGCGTTGGAACTGATGAGCGCCAATGCTGCAAACTCAGGCAATACCCAATCTTGGCGCAGATGAATACGAAAAAGCTTATCACATAAAAGCAACCTTGAACGAACATCACCAACGACAGCAGCACTACCCAAGAGTTCACGAGTATTGGCACGCGATACAAGCAAATCACCTTTGTGAATTTCGTAACGTGTAATTGGTTCGGTGTCGCTGAGTAGGGCCTTATTTTCTGTAGGGTCAAACGTTCCGTAATTGACACATCCGACCTTGAGAACACCCCATTCCTCATCAGCAGCAGGTCGTCCCTCTGCTTGAGGACTCCAACCCTGTTCTATCCAGCGCATCACCCGCTTAAATTTCAGTAACCGCCACCCCGCCGGAATCTCGCCGAGCCACTCAATCCCGCTGTCCTTCATCGGCACGTCGGGATTCAGCCCCTTCGTGACAGCGTGGCTGATGATGGCGCTGCGCTGTTCGTGCAGGGCGGCGATCAGTTCGCGCTTTTTGGCAATCAGCGCGTCAATCTTCGCCGTCTGGCGGTCAAGGAAAGCGGCGATAGCGCGTTGTTCGGTGAGTGGGGGAAGCAGTAAATCAACACTGGCTAATTTGCTTGAAGACAGTTCAACAAAAGTTGAACCTTGACCCAAAGATTGTAACTCAGCCTTAGCCGAGAACAAGAGGTAGTAGAAAAATGAGTTATTGCCAGCGATCCGAGATACTAAACAGCGGCATCCCTGATTGGTACATAACTCGACTGATGCTATTCCAATGTGACCAATTGGTGCGCGAGTAGAAATAACTATGCTTCCGGCAGGAGCTACAGTCGCGCCGCAATTTTGATAGCCTTCTCGCGTTATTCTTCTACGAGAGTCACCAATATAGCGTGAGTCAAGACGGCCTAAGTCATCCGGTGTGATCCAAACTATATCGCCATCCCAAAACGCACTTTCTGCACTTTTTGGCGTTGCTCCATTAAGTATTTCAAATATGTACTTTAGCTTGATTGTGTCCCAATGTGCTGGAATCTCGCCCAACCACTCAACCCCGCTGTCATGGTATGCGGGATACATCTGGTAGCGGGCGATGACCATCGACTCAAGGATTTGCTGGGCTTCGCGCTGGCGTACCTGCGTCATTCCGTCACCTCCCGCAGCATGTCGAGGATGTCGCGTTCCAGCCGTTTGATGTCCGCTTCGATCTCGGTCAGCGGGCGCGGCGGCTGGTACTGGTAAAAGTAGCGGTTGAAGTTAATCTCGTAGCCCACCTTGCCGACCTCGCCATCCCGGTCATCGCGGACTTCAGTGTTGATCCACACCTCGCCCTGAGCAAAATAGGGCTGCACCTCACGGCTGAAATAGTCGTAGATCGACTCGCGCAGCGGCACACGTTCTACCGCGATGGAGTCTTCGATATAAGAAGTGGTGTAGCCCGCCATCGCTTCAACCACCGGCAGGGGGATGTATTCGTAGCCGCGCAGGTCGGAGTCGGCTTCCGGTCTGCCCTGTTTGTCGCGGCAGACCTCGGCGCTCTCGTCGCGCTCACCCAGCGCCACCAGAATCGCTTTGTGCAGGGCGGCGGACAACTTCAGATCATGCTTTGCCGCCGTTTGTTTCAGTACCCTCTCGAACGCAGAACGACTCCTGAAGAGGTCGGCGGGCAGGTCAGCCAGCATGGTCAGGATACGCTCCTGTTCAGCGCGTCCGGCAGCTTCCTCAGTCTCGCGTTCTTCCGGGTCACGCTTTTTGCTTTTGGCGAGGTTCTGGAAGGCGGTTTGTTCGCGCAACTGTTCGATGCGCTCTGGCGTGGCGTGGAAGTTCAGCTTCAGCGGGCGGTCAATCGTCACCTTGCGGTAGCCAAAGTCGGTGGTGTCAAACACCTTCGATACGCCAGAGTCTGCGTGGTCGAACTGCCGGTAAAGTGTCTGTATCTGACGGATGTTGTCCAGAGAAATTTCGCGCCGCTTCTGCCCCAGGCTTTTCCGCATCGGCGACCACAAGCCCGAAGCGTCGATCAACTGCACCCTCCCGACGCGATGTTCTGGCTTGCGGTTGCTGAGAATCCAAATATACGTCGAGATGCCTGTATTATAGAAAAGCTGCTCCGGCAGGGCGATGAGCGCTTCCAGCCAGTCGTTTTCCAGGATCCAGCGCCGGATTTCGCTCTCGCCGCTGCCCGCATCGCCCGTAAACAGCGGCGAGCCGTTCATGACGATGGCAACACGGCTGCCACCTTCCTGAGGATCGCGCATTTTGGTGAGCATGTGCTGTAAGAAGAGCATCTGCCCATCGCTGATACGCGGCGTTCCCGCCGGAAAACGCCCGTTAGCGCCTTTGCCCGCTTCCAGTCCTTGCCGTAGGGCGGGTTGGCGATCATATAGTCGAAGCGACGATTCCCGTGTTGGTCACGGCGCAGCGTGCTGCCAAACATGATATTCTCGGCATCGCGCCCCTCAACGCTTTTCATGTACAGATCAGATTTGCAGACGGCGAATGTCTCCGGGTTCACTTCCTGCCCGTAGAGCGCGACATTGGCAGCGGCGTTAATGCGCGTGATGTGGTCTTTGGCGACGGTCAACATGCCGCCGGTGCCGCAGCACGGGTCATACACCAGCGCCACATAAGCAGGCTGCGCCAGCCGCTCAACTTCATCGAGCAGCAGCAGTTCTACCATCAGTTGAATGACTTCGCGCGGCGTGAAGTGTTCACCGGGGTTCTCGTTCAGCGCCTCGTTGAAGCGGCGAATCAACTCTTCGAAGATGTAACCCATTTCGAGGTTGGAGACCCGATCCGGGTGCAGGTCGATTTTGCGGAACTGCTCCATGACTTTGAACAGCAGTCCAGCTTCATCGAGCTTGACAATCGTATTGTACAGGTCGAACTTTTCCAGCACCTCGCGCATGTTGGGGCTGAAACCGTTGATGTAGTTGCGGAGGTTGCGTGCAAGCTGCCTGGAATCACCCAACAGCGAGTCGAAGTCATAGTTGGAGGTATTGTAAAAGGCGAACCCGGATGCTTTGGTCAGCAGCGCATCACGGTTTTTCAGCCGTTCATCAATGCTGGCGTAAACCTCCCGCACCTGCTGGCGTGTCGGGGCAAGCACACTGTCAATGCGACGCAGAACGGTAAATGGCAAAATAACATCCTGATACTTGCCGCGCTTGAAAACATCTCGGATAAGTTCGGCAATTGACCAAAGAAAGTTGACTTTTTCACTAAAATTGTTCATAT